>Ga0307992_1001242_pt1 | contig 15262 bp, 11 predicted proteins | sample EllFjometagen133_FD_203162 | JGI IMG/M metagenome (GOLD analysis project Ga0307992, IMG submission 203162) | Marine microbial communities from Ellis Fjord, Antarctic Ocean - #133 | ecosystem: Environmental > Aquatic > Marine > Unclassified | place: Southern Ocean | collected 2014-10-08
CAAGAGTTAGAAGATTCTACCCTATTCTATTAACTCTTTGTTATTAAATCTCTTAGTTACCGTCGGGGCGAAAAGATTTGAACTTTCGACCTCTTGACCCCCAGTAAAGAGGGCGTACTTGGTATACTTACATATTGTTGTACTTACAGCATCTCAATAAAATTGGTATCCCGCAGGTATCCCATTTTCTAATTTATTTTTTACCTGTTCTTTAACTCATTGATTTCAACTTGTTGAGCTTCAACTATTTGCTGTATGTCTTCTAAGAGGTTTTGCTGCTCTTGTGTTACTTTAGTCAGAACTGCAACAATATCCATTGGGCTTAATCCATTGCGGCCATTGATGGCAACCAGTTCTGGTACATCTTCAGCAATAAAACCAACACAATTTTCCGTTAAATCTGTTTTATAATTGAATTTCACAGGTTCTAATAAGGTAAGTGTTTCCATCGCTTCCTGCAAAGCTAATAGCACTATATTCTCTTTGTATTTCCGGCTCGAACCATCTACCCAAGCGCCCCCGGCGCAATAAGCGGTACCAACTTCTAATAGATATGATGGGTCTATTACACCAATACCAACATTACCACCCATAATAGCCATTGTGTTAAATTGGGCTACATTAGCTCCATTTTGGTCATTTAAGGCAATTGCAACAGAATAATCACCAGAGGCTGTTATTCCCCTTCCCATCGCGGTTGAATAATCTCCGCTTGCTGTTGTATAACCACCCATCGCGGTTGAATAATCTCCGCTTGCTGTTGTATAACCACCCATCGCGGTTGAAAAATATCCGCTTGCTGTTGTACCTTCACCTATCGCGGTTGAATATCCTCCTATATTAACATCATCCCATTGGGTACCACTAACTCTTCCCGCCCTAAAGGCTCCCTTTTTAGGATAAAAATGCATTCTTGTACCAGCACCAAGATTTTGGGTAGTTCCACTATTGTATGTACCACCCTGTACAAGAAATCCATCATCGCCACTGACATGCAGATTTGCTGTGGGAGTAGTAGTTCCAATACCAACATTACCACCCATAATGGTCATTGTGTTAGATTGGGTTACATTTTCTCCATTTCGGTCTTCCAAAGCAATTGCAACAGAATAATCACCAGAGGCTTCTATCTCTCTTCCCATCGCGGTTGAAGAAAATCCGCTTGCTATTGTACCAACACCCATCGCGGTTGAATAATCTCCGCTTGCTATTGTACTACTGCCCATCACGGTTGAATAATTTCCGCTTGCTGTTGTATAAGAACCCATCGCAGTTGAAGCAGTTCCGCTTGCTGTTGTACTCTCACCCATCGCGGTTGAAAATATTCCTATATTAGCATCATCCCATTGGGTTCCATTAACATATCCTGCCCTAAAGGCTCCCCTGTTGGGATAAAAATGCATTCTTATACCAGCACCAAGATTTAGGGTGGTTCCACTATTGTATGTACCCTGTACAAGAAATCCATCATCGCCACCGACATGCAAATTTGCCGTTGGCGTGGTTGTTCCAATCCCAACATTTCCTGAACTTCTATAGACATTTCCTGAATTTAGAGTCCAAAATGAACCATCACCCATCGCTAAAGGGCCGCTATTCCATTGAAGTTCTCCATCAATATTATATAATTTATTTAGTGTAGAAGTAGGGGCGCTTGTTCCACAGCTTGGTATGGTTACTGATGATATATTTTCACCTTCATCGTTTACTTGCATAAGTAGTTGACCATCAGCGTCCTTAATTTCAACACTTTGGGCAAATGTTAAACTTGAAAAAATAAGTAATGTAATTAGAATTGTTAGTTTCTTCATGATATGAGTACTCCTTGTGGATAACTGATGGATAGAAATTGTTGTTGATAGAATGCAGAGATAGGTAAGTAGTTAACTCCCCCTCTATAATAAAGATAAATCTGCATTACTCTCCTACAGCAGATAGTTACGGATTTCGTTGGTTTACCGTAGTGGAATAGTAGCTCTAAATACTATTAGCGTTCAATATTTATTAGATTGAGTAAAATTCAACAACTGTGGACCATTTCTAATAATACTCTATCGGTTAGAGAGAAGCACCTCCACCCTATTTGATAGTAATTATTAATTTTTCCCGAAATATCCCCCTTCTATTACACCCTCTTGACAATTAGTTAAGAGGGTTATAGAGGAGAAATATGAATCGGTATCCCGTCTGTATCCCAAATTCTAATTTACTTATTATCTGTTTTTTAACTCATTGATTTCAAATTGTTGAGCTTCAACAAATCGCTGTATGTTTTCTAAAAGGTTTTGCTGCTCTTGGGTTACCTTGGTTAATACTGCTACAATATCCATTGGACTTAATCCTTTACGATCATTAGTAGCAACTAATTCCGGTACATCTTCGGCAATAAAACCAACATACTTTTCTGTTAAGTTAGTTTTATAATTGAATGTCACTGGGTCTAATTGAGTTAACGTTTCCATTGCTTCTTGTAACGCTAATTGCGCTATATTTTCTTTATACTTTCTGCTGGAACCATCTATCCAGTTACCGCCATCACAATAAGCACCGGAGAGACCTACGTCTAATAAATGGGTTGGACCAGCATTACCAATCCCTACTGCACCATTTTCTTCAATACTTATACCCTCAGAATTACCTATTGAAGTATTTGCTTTAATTTTAAAAACGCCATCGCTGGCATCCCAGCCAATTACTGCTTTTTGTCCTGTATTATCATAGAAATTAATTGTCGGGTCATCATCCGTATCACCCTCTAACCTTATTTTTGCGTCATTATCGCCAGAACTTAAAATGTGCAATTTCTCATTCGGGCTTGTCGTACCAATTCCTACTTTGCCTGTATTATTCACATAAACCGCATCCACTGGATTTCCATCAGCAGCATCTAGGGAATGACCATCGGCGACAAGTTCCCAAGTTGCCAAACCGTCTACATCTGAGGTTAATACTTTTCCACTACTCGGAGAACCACCAGTGATTTTTACTTGTCCGGTTACTTCTAACTCTGCACCGGGATTAGTGGTACCAATACCAACATTGCCATTCTGATCAATTATCATACGTTCGATATTATTAGTAGCGAATCTCATTTTACCAGTTGCAGTTTTATTGTAAATATTCAAATTATCATCCGACCAAACTCCTATATGTCCTTTAGATATATCCTCAGTGAAGAATTTTAAATAAGGCGTTGAACTTTCAATTTTTATATCTCCATTTACGTGTAATCTTTCTGTTGGACTAGTTTCGCCTATTCCAACATTGCCATTTTTTAGTACAGTTAAGGCGTTTTTTCTATTATCAAATGCCCCATTTCCAATCTCAAAAATAGGTTCAGTATTTACCCAGCTATCAACCGTTCCACCGCCAACATTATATGCTCCCAGTGCTATCGAAGCGTAGGACTCTGCGATAGTCTTAAGTCCAATCGCGGTGGAATAATATCCGCTGGCTATTGTTTCCGTTCCCATCGCGGTGCAACGTGTTTCACTGGCTATTGTATTATCACCCATTGCCGTAGAGCGATTTCCACTGGCTGTTGTCACATGGCCCATCGCCGTTGAATTTTCTCCGCTTGCTGTTGTCACAAAACCCATCGCCGTTGAATTTTCTCCGCTTGCTGTTGTCATACTACCCATCGAAGTTGAAGATTGTCCGCTTGCTGTTGTAGAAGAACCCATCGCCGTAGAGCGATTTCCACTTGCTTCTGTATGAGCTCCCCTCGCCGTTGAAATATCTCCGCTTGCTATTGTAGAAGAACCCGTCGCCGTAGAGTGTCTTCCAATATTGACATCATTCCATTGCGAAGCAAGCACAGCTCCCGCTCTGAAAGCAGCTTTTTTAGGATACCACATCATTCTTGTGCCTGTATCCTCAACCGGTATTGTACCGCTATCGTAAGTTCCGGTAAATAATACGCCATCATCACCGCTAACGTGTAGTTTTGCTAATGGAGTAGCAGTACCAATACCAACATTATCTGTATCGGCACTAAGCCGCACTGCTGTACCATCATCGGTCCAGCCTCCTGCACTACCGGCAATACCTAACGCATTGCCACTCCATTTCAGAGTACCACTTTCATTATATAATTTACTTTCTGTTGAAACAGGTGCTCCTCCCAGTGAATTGAGTTTTAAAGAATCGGTAACAGTAGAACTTACCGTAAGCTCACCAGTTGTACCTTTATCATCTACCTGCATTAGCGTATTTGTATCACTATCTTTTACCAATACACTTTGAGAATATATAAAACTTGTAAAAGCAAGTAACGTAATTAGAATTGTTAGTTTCTTCATGATATGAGTACTCCTTGTGGATAGCTGATGGATAGAAATTGTTGTTGATAGAATGCAGAGATAGGAAAGTAATTAACTCCCCCTCTATAATAGAAAAGTACCTGCATTAGTCTCCTACAGCAGATGTTTACGGATTTCGTTGGTTTACCGTAGATGAATAGTAGCTCTAAATGGCGTTATCCTTCAATGGTTATTAGATTGAGCAAAATTCATTAACTGTGGAAAATTCCAAGTGGTGTGCAAGAGTGCTTTATATATCAAAAACACCCCCCACCTATCAAAGGCATGGGTGGGTACTTTAATTATAGATTATGGTAGGTCGCTTGACGCAACGTCAAGTGTCTTATTAAGGGTAAGTTTGCATTGGTATCCCGCAGGTATCCACATTTTGGAATTACCTTAAAAAGCTACAGGTCACCTGAACCCATATAAATATCCCAATTACCATTTCTATCATCCTGCCATACAATCCTATCTTCGTAGATTGCAGGAAACTGTTGAGCAGAATCGGTTGTTGTTATTTGCGTTTCGGCGTTTGTTAACAGATCATACATATAAATATCATCATTACCACTGCTATTGTCCCACCATATTATTTTATCTCCATTGAGTACAGGATACTGTTGAGTAGAATTGTTTGTTGTTATTGGTGTTTCGGTGCTTGTTAACAAATCATACATATAAATATCATCATTACCGTTTCTATAATCCTGCCATATAATTCTATTACCATAGATTACTGGAAAATATTGGCCAGAATTGTCTGTTGTTATCTGTATTTCTGAACTTGTTAACAGATCATACATATAAATATCCCAATTATCATTTCTATTATCATGCCATACGATCTTATCTTCATAGATTATAGGATTCCCTTGCCGGGAAACGTCTGTTGTTATCTGTGTTTCGGTGTTTGCTGACAAATTATACATATAAATATCACCACTGTCGTTTCTCTCATCTTTCCATACTATCTTATCTCCATAGATTGCAGGTTGCCCTTGCGTGGAAACATTGGTTGTTATCTGTGTTTCCGTGCTTGTTAAAAGATCATACATATAAATATCATAATTGCCGTTTCTACTATCTTGCCATACAATCTTATCACCGTGGATTGCAGGAACCCTTTGCTGAGAACCATCTGTTGTTATCTGTGTTTCTGTGCTTGTTAAGAGATCAAACATATAAATATCATCATTACCGTTTCTCTCATCCTGCCATACAATCTTATCACCGTAAATCGCAGGTATCATTTGATTAGAATCGTCTGTGGTTATTTGTATTTCGGTACATTCTTTACTATTGGGTTCTGTAGTATTTTTACAAGATATATTAAAAGTTAGAAATACAAGAGCTAATACTAATAAACTATTCTTCATTATAACCTCCATTGGTTTGGGAAGTAATGAATTAATAATAATTACATCGCACCATTATCATTATTCAGATTATGTATTTATTCAATTTACTGTAAGTCTATCAACACTGTCAATATCAGGCGGATTCTACCGATTAGCTGTAGCGAGGGAATGTTTAGAAAAATTATTTGTCTCGGAAAGAGAAGCACCTCCACCCTATTTGATAGTCATTATTAATTTTTTCCGAATCAACCCCTACCACTACGACCTCTTGACTTTAAGTTAAGCGGTTTATTGAGGAGAAGCGATAATCAGTATCCCGCAGGTATCCACATTCTTGCGATGCTAAACGATGCTAAATGACGATTAGGTGCCTATATAACAAGAGTTAGAAGATTTTAGCCTATTCTCCTAACTCTTTGTGTATACAAACTTGGTATTATTATCACAAATTGCAAATCAAATACAAATGTGATTGACTATACAGTTAGTGAAAACTATTCTATTGCCAAAGTAAACATCGCTGAGTTCACATCAGTAGAATTAATCTAATTATAAATTAATCCTTTATAAAACGAACGCTCATGCCTAAAATCTTATAATGAATATACCGGGCTATTCTTTTTCCAGATGAAATTTCCCTGCTCCATATATTACTAAGAGCATAATTATCAGGTGCATCTGTAGCTGATAAAAATAATGCATAATTACCAAGTTCGCCAAAATCACCAGTGGCAAGACGGCGCCCTCCAGGTAATGCTGAAAAACCACTTTCATTAGTACCATTGCCACTAGTACCATCAAAATAAATATTCCAACCACTCGTAGCTTTCAGTTTAATACCTTCATTTGTTCCCCTCCAGCTGCTAACATCTGCATCTGACTGCGACATACCAAGATACATTTCTAATTCTTTCCATTCTTCATCCGTTGGTAAATGCCATCCTTCAGGGGCTAGCCCCCTGCTATCATTAGCTGCATACCAATTGTACATTCTACCATAGGTTGACACATAAGTGTCATTATTCTCATAACTACAATATTTACCTTCTACTATGGAATTATTATCCCATTGGTCATCTTCAGTAGCATGAGATATTGCATCTCCATTCCGGTAATGAGTTACTTTTAAGTTCTCAGCCATCCATAACTGATTCCCAATATTTATAGTTTGATATACATTTCCGTCAATATCTGTGATTGGATCTCCAGCATTTGGATTGGCAGTCGGAAAGGTCGTAGTATCTTTTTCGCAATTAGTTATAAATAGTGTAAGTACGAAAAATGATATAAATACTTTAAATAAATAAAATCTTAGATTAAACATTTAAGTCTCCGTATCAATAGTTAATAATCATTAAATCCCATCTTTAAAAATAAACATTTATTATAATTAATGGATGAATTCTTGCACATATATTACGTGACTTATTTTATTTAAATCAAAACTATATATTGATTATATACCCAAAACTACACCTATTAAATCGGTATCCCGCAGGTATCCACATTCTTGCGATGCTAAATGAACTATAAGAGCAGAAACAAAGAAAGTTAGATTGGTCTACCCTATTTTCATAATTGTCATACGGAACGGTTGTATAAAAAAGCCAGAGTCATCAGGTGTATAAATATATATTTGAGTAGGAGCAAGTAAATAACGAACTTCACCTCCCTGCCCATGCCAATAAGTAACTCCTCCATCTGAATAAACTTGATAATCCAAAACTCGTGTGTTTGTCTGTGTATATCCAGTAGGGTAAGAAAAAGTAGTCGATATACCATTAGCTGTTGTACCTGTCACTTCTTTTATTTCAGAAAAGGCAATACCGTTTGTTCCAACTTTTACTGTTCCGTTTACATCTAACTTTGCAGATGGAGTGGCTGTCCCAACACCAACATTTCCATTCTTCAATACTGTCATAGCATTTTCTTTGTTACTGCCATCTGCACCAATTCCTATTTCAAATAATGGGTCTACTGAAACCCATGAGTCAGCAGTTCCACCTCCGACATTGTACCTTCCAAGCACAACAGATGCATAGCTATCTGCATCTGTATCAAAACCCATCGCGGTTGAAACATTTCCGTTAGCTTTTGAAGCTTTGCCTATAGCTGTTGAGACAACTCCGTTTGCTGTTGTACCTTGCCCCATCGCGGTTGAAGCATCTCCGATTGCTTTTGTAACTTGCCCCATCGCGGTTGAGACATATCCGCTTGATGTTGTACCATCCCCCATCGCGGTTGATATTTGTCCGTTTGATGTTGTTTCATGACCCATCGCGGTTGTTAAATAACTGCTTGCTTCTGTATAATAACCCATCGCTGTTGAATTAGATCCACTTGCTGTTGTACCTTGCCCCATCGCTGTTGAATTAGATCCACTTGCTGTTGTAAAATTACCCATTGCAGTTGAAAATATTCCGCTTGCTGTCGTACTGTTTGAGGCTATCTTATCTAACTTGGTTTTGTCCGTTGTACTCATTGCTCCAGCAGTACTTGTGGTAGCAGTTGATAAGCTCATTTGCTGCGTTGATAACGATAAGCCGTTGGCAGTTCCTATTGTAACTGCATCGTGTGCTGATGGCGCTGTTATCCAATCAGTTGCTGATCCAGTTGATGATAGAATTTGTCCTGATGAACCCGGATGTCCATCTGTATCTTCAAAAGTACCAGTAAGTCTCATGTTACCGGCAATGTGTAGTTTTTCATCAGGGCTAGCTGTACCTAAACCAATTTTTCCATCAGAGCCATGAATAAACAATGCGTTTGGTTCTGACACTCCTTCAATTCTAAAATCAATGTCGTCACCTTGCTCATTGAATATAACATTATCATTAGGACCTATAGAAACCGCTAACTGAGTACTATAATTATAAAGCAATAGACCCTCTTCCCAGTTTAAATAGACACGTCCCCCGTCGCCTTGATTCATTATCCTTAATCCACCCGGATTTAAAGTAAGGTAATCATTTGCATTATATAAGCTTGTCATTCTTAGTTCTGGATAAGCCTCATCCTGATAAAATCTTATCATAGAAGTAGGAGCAGTAAATTCTTCAGAAGTCCAATAACCTTTAATATCAATAAAATTATGATCTCCTGTCCCTTGATCATCCCAATCTTTTTTATTTATTAAAAATGTGGTGCCTATGCTTGAAACAGATTCTTTAAGGTGTAATAGTCCCAATGGACTTGATTCACCTATTCCAACTTTCCCTGAACTTCTATATACATTACTTCCATCAAGAGTCCACAATGAACTACCAGTAGCTAATGTAGTACCACTCCATTTAAGAGTGCCACTTTCGTTATATAATTTACCAGCCGGTTCGGAAGGTGCAGCACCGGTTGGTATAGAAATAGAACCTGTTGCTCCTTCATCATTTATTTCAAGTAATGTATTAGGTTCAGTTTCGCCGTCCTTCACTATTACACTCTGTGCAACTGTCAAACTTGAAAAAATAAGTAATGTAATTAGAATTGTTAATATTTTCATTTGATGGTTGTTCCTTGTGGGTTACTGATGGATAGCAATATAGCTTACCGTTAAAGTTAATATTCATTAATTCCCTACTATTGCAAATAAAAAGATATATTAATCTACTTTAATCAGATATTACTATTCCATTTAAAGTTTATTTCAGATGATTTTTTTATATCGTTATACGATAAACAAGACGAAATGACTAAAACTCCTTCTTGAAAATTGTATAACAATTATAGTAACGCAAGTACTCAGTACTTGCTAAATTGCCTATATATTCCATCCTTATTCGGGTTTGTATATATGGATTATTTGTAGGCCTTCATTTATTTTACATTTATAACTAAATATTTTGGATTAAAAACTTTTACTACAAAATTTTATTTATATTTCATGTAGAACCGTATTTCATTGAGGAGTTCTAAATGTTTATAACCTATGATATCAACATCATAATCATCAATTCCATGAAGATATAATTCAAGACCGTCCGTATGTACTTGAAGAAGATCATCAAACTCCCGATACGATTTATTTATTGCATAATTTAGTAATTCTATATTTTTTTCTCCTTCTATTAAATTTTTAATTATGTGTAACTGTTCTATTTTTTTTAATTCAGACTTGATGGTCCCTGTACCTATTATTATATAGTTAACTATCGTATTTTCACAAAAGTATGGGCAAATTTCCATTTTTAATACTTCATCTCCATATTCTGAAGATATATCAGTTAATTCAATTAACTTTTTAAAAAAATAAGATGCAGTTGTATCTTGTTGAGAATAAATAAAAGAGAAAATTAGAAAGACCATTAGTAGACATTTTGTTTTCATAAAATTTTCCTTGTTTAATTTAAAATTACTTCAAATAACAGATAAACTGTTATAATTAAAATACGGTAGCATATGGGTAGCAGATTTGGTATGTTTGTTAGTTATTTGAACTAATTAACGGTTATTCTGCTATACAAAAAAAGCCCTGTATACTATTGATATACAAAACTTTAGTTACCGTCGGGGCGAGTTCCTCCCTTTTTAAATTCATTAAGAATAACGTCAAATTTTTCAAGTGAGGAAATTTTATTATAATTCATACTTTTTTTCCAAAAAATAATTTAATTATACACCAGTAATATTATTTTAATCAACATCAAGTTCGTAATAATTGCCATCTTCATCATAACCCTCAAGAGTACCATAGCCAGTCCAGTCAACTTCTATCCATTTTTCATTTCCTTCATCGTCGTATATATATCCATCTCCACCGTATTTATCAACTGTTACTTCGCCCTCAACATAACCACCATCTCCGTCACCAGAAACTGAATAATCATAAGATTTGTATCCACTTCCATAATATACATTCGTATTATAATTATATATTGATTTAATATAGCCTGAATGAACATATGCAGTTCTTACACTATTATCATTTAGTTGTACTCTAACCGATGCCCAGTTTCCTATAAGGTCCAAAACAGTAATTTTTTGACCCATCTTAAACTGACCAAGAATTTCTCCGCTTGATGAAGGGGATGACCTGACATTCAAATCTGTGGATACTTGATAGTTTTGAGAATAAATAAATGAAAAAAATAAAATAGTGGAAAGAGTGAAATACTTATTAGTTTTTCTTAGCATAAGTGAACTCCTCTTAATTATGAAGTTATGTTTAGGTATGCATATTATTAATTATTACATACTTGCCTTTCTACCGCATTCAATAAAAAGTATCATTAAATTACATATATTCTTATTTATAAACACACCATGTTATCCCTATTGTCAATTTCTGATTCAATTAATTTGAATACCCAGAATATGTGCGCAAGACTACCTATATAAAATCCACGCCCCTTATTTCGGATTTGATTTCTACAAATTACGTTTAGTTTGAATTTAATTCGGTATCCCGCAGGTATCCTCATTTTCGCGATGCTAAATGAACGATAGCCGTATAACCATCAAGACGAAATTGTCTACTATCAATGGTATGATGTAAATTTGACATATATATGTTTTTACACTAACCACTTACCCATCTGTATTTGGTTTTATCATGTCCTTGTATCATTGCTTAAATAAAGTCATTCATTATGTAAAATTATTGAGTATTAATTTTTAGCATAAACCATTTTTTACTAACTTTTTATTGGATTTTGTGTAATCGCAGTCTATTTAAGTTGACCATTCCAATCATAAAGAAGCCAATTGCAAATGTAGGAAGAAAATTAATATATAACCATTTTATTCCATTAAAACCAACGAATGTAAACGGCAACAAAAGAACAAAGATTGTTAAACCAATTATATATTTTTTATTACCAAATTTGCTCAGCATAATAGCAGATGCAAGAGCAATACCTGCGAAAATAAGTGACACAATAGGATATTCATAAGGCAAATAAATAATTCTGTTTCCGTTAATCAAAAAGGAACACGCTGCAATCCCAAATATTATGGTGTTTGCAAGTACATATTTTTGATATTTTTTTATTGTATCCATTTTTTTGTTTTTCCCATTTGTTATTTAATAATAAAACTAACGTTTCAAAATTATTGTCTAATGTCAGGAATAGCAAGAAAGTGGGGGGTTGATAAAAGGTTGAAATTTATTTATTTTGGTCTAAATATTTATATTTTACACGTAATTCTTTACGATTTTTAATCTCCAATGTTTTATAGATTTTATTAATATGTGTTTTTAGAGTACTGGCTTCTATAAATAATTCTGCCATTATTTCTTTATTAGTTTTATCAGAAAGAATTAATCGAAGAACTTCATTTTGTCTTGGGGTAAGACTGTTTATTTTATTGTCGTTTTCTATATGAACTGAATTATACTTATTTCTAATCGCATCTATTTTTTCTTGAATTTTAGTTTTCTCAATTTTAATCCAAATACTTATAAAAAGAATAGATATTCCAACTAATAATATTGCAATGACTGGATAATCTGACCAGAACCAATATTTCCCCGTTTTAGTTATTTTAAAACCTATTGATAAAAAAACTAAAAAGATTGCAAAAAATTGCAAAAGATTAGTCCTTGAATAAAATAGAGTATAAAGTTTTTTATTAATTGATTTCATTCCTTTGCGTGTAGCGTTCCAACAGACGCATTATATTAATTGAACATACTTAAAATTACAAATTGCCTTTAAAATTCTTAAGAAATACTTAGCATAACTTTTTTTTGTGAACTATTTCAGAAAATTTCTCCTAAAATAATTATTTGAGGATGTGTGTAAGCTTTTCTCACTCCAACACCCTACCCTCCTTAAAGTAAGTTGAGATGTTGACAATGGTTGAAAAATCGGTATCCCGCAGGTATCCACATTTAATAAGTTACATTTACACCACGAGCTTTTAATTGGGGAATGTATGTATTTTTTGAGGTATCACTTAATGGATTACCTGAAATGTAAACATCGTCACCATTGTCGATACCACTATTTTGGACTAATGCACCAATATCACTAATCTGATTATCATCTAAATCAAGGTCATCTAAATTTGTCAAACCAGTTAAAACTCCAATGTCATTGATTTGATTAATCCATAAATAAAGTGTTTTAAGATTTGTAAGGCCACTTAATGCACTTATATCGTTGATTTGATTTTCACTTAAATCAAGAAAATCAAGATTTGTTAGGGTACTCAATGGATTTATATCGGTGATTAGATTACCATCCAAATCAAGTCCTTCAAGATTTGTTAGGGTACTCAATGGATTTAAATTACTTATTTGGTTTTCGTCTAAGTCAAGCCATTCTAACTTTGTTAGAGTACTTAATGGACTTAAATCGATGATTTGATTTTCATCTAAGTCAAGAGAAATCAGCTTTGTTAATCCACTCAATGCACTAATGTTGCTAATTTGATTTACATCTAAATCAAGCAATTCTAAATTCAAGCAATATTCAATTCCAGTTATATCAGCTATATTTCTTTCATCACCGATAAGGGATGTTATAGCCAACATTTCCGCGGATGTGATATCGCCACTTGGTTTATTTATCTCTTCTCTAATTAATGCTTCAAAATTTGCATCTTTAAACGATACTAAACTTGGTGCTGAATAGGTGGGGCTTTTTTCACAAGATGTATTAAAAATTAGAAATATAAGACCTAATACTATTAAACTATTCTTCATTATAACCTCTATTGGTTTGGGAAGTAAAGAATTGACTATAATAACATCACAAAATCTACTATAATTTTATTAACACAATCAATATACAGCAGATTCTAATGATTAGTTGTATTGTAGATATTTAGAATAATTCATTGGATAGATATAAGCACCTCCACCCTATTTTATAGTCATATTCTGATATTTCCCAAAACTACCCCCTATTGATACGACCTCTTGACCTTGAGTTAAGTGCCTTTTCGAGGAGGAATGGGGATCGGTATCCCGTCTGTATCCAATAATTAAAATATCATAAAAATATTCAAAAAATGTGCGTCCGCCTATCCATATAATACCCACCCCCCCTTTTTCGGATTCGTCTTTTCAGTTTTTCGTTGACGAGATTTGATTGAGTTTGGATTTAATTCGGTATCCCGCAGGTATCCACATTTTGATATGTTGGATACAGACCACTTTAGTTTTATACTTATTAAATAGTCAATAAAACTAATCCCTGAGGCAACGGACACTAAAGCCATCCGGCTTACTGCTGCCGTGGCGATAGACGGTTGAAATAACGTAACTCAGGTTACGGTACCAGGCATAGCCAATACCCCACTCTGTAGACGACCAAAAGTAAGCGTTGCCACCCATAACGTAGAAGGTACCATCGCCGTAGTTACGGTAACCGCCCGGAAGAGCCGTAAAACCACTTTCATTAGTTCCGTTCCCATTATTGTACCAACCACTCGTTGATTTAAGTTTACTGCCTTCATCTGTGCCACGATCTAATGTATTATCAGCTTCTGTTTGGCTCATACCCAAATACATCTCCAAGTGTTTCCACTCTTCATCACTTGGGATATGCCAGCCAGCAGGAGCTAATCCTCTCGAATCATCTACTGCATACCAATTATACAAGAAACCATAAATACCTGTATTGCTGACACTGTTTTCATAGCTACAATAGGCACCCGTAGGATGATTAATCCACTCAGAATTATCAGTGACATTTTGTATCGGTTCACCGTTTCTATATTTAGTTACCTTTAAGTTTTCAGCCATCCATACTTGGTTTCCTATTTGAACAGTTTGATATACGTTACCGTCAATATCTGTCAAAGTATCTGTATTTCCACCACCATTTGAAACAATAACTTCTCTGGTTGTTGTATTAGTCAATCCGCCACTATCTTTTACTTCAAGTTTTACTGTATAAGTTCCTTCTGTTACATATTGATGGGTTGCTGTCTTCGTTGTACTATAATTAGTATCCCAAGTGCCATTATTATTCCAATCCCATCTAACCTCCAATACAGATTTTGCATCCTCATTGTCTGTACTACTACTCGCATCAAATGAAAAAGCTGTTGCTTTAGTACCTGTGGTTGGATTAACTGTGAATGATGCTGTAGGATCAGTATTATCTGAGGTTACAATGATTGTTTTTGTGATGGAATGACTTTGACCCTCACTATCTTTTACTTCAAGATTAATTGTATAGGTTCCTTCTATTGCATATTGATGAGTCGCAGTTTTCGTTGTACTGTAATTAGTATCCCAAGTGCCATCATTATTCCAGTCCCATCTTACTTCGAGTACAGACGTTGCATCCTCATTATCTGTACTGCCACTCGCATCAAAACTAAAAGTAGTTGCTGTTGTTCCTGATGTTGGATTGATGGTAAATGAAGCAGTTGGTGCAGTGTTCGCTGAAGATACAATTACCTGCTTAGTTGTTGTATTAGTTAATCCCTCACTATCCTTGACTTCGAGTTTAATAGTGTAAGTTCCAACTGTAGTATATTGATGAGTCGCAGTTTTAGTTGTACTATAATTGGTGTCATAAGTACCATCATTATTCCAGTCCCATCTTACTTCGAGTACAGACGTTGCATCCTCATTATCTGTACTGCCACTCGCATCAAAACTAAAAGTAGTTGCTGTTGTTCCTGATGTTGGATTGATGGTAAATGAAG
>Ga0307992_1001244_pt1 | contig 15228 bp, 20 predicted proteins | sample EllFjometagen133_FD_203162 | JGI IMG/M metagenome (GOLD analysis project Ga0307992, IMG submission 203162) | Marine microbial communities from Ellis Fjord, Antarctic Ocean - #133 | ecosystem: Environmental > Aquatic > Marine > Unclassified | place: Southern Ocean | collected 2014-10-08
GACGCAATAGTGCGATGGATAGCAATTGGATGGTGAAGGTACGGAAGCCGAGCGGGTCCTATCGATTTTAACGCTCCGCAGGAAAGGGACTTGATCCGGAAAAATCCGGAAAAAATTAAAATGGGTTTTGACACCCGAAATGGAAAAAGTGAGGAGATGAGAAAATGGACTTTGAGAAGATGCGAGAAGGTTGTCCTTGGATTGACGACCCTGATGAGGAGTCTCCAACTTGTGTAGCGACAGGGTATGATTGCATGGATTATCTTTGTGCTCCGCTTCATTGGATCGAGGAGCTGGCAAACGATATGTATGTATCGGTAAATGCGGACCTAAAATCAAATTCGGACTGAAAGGAATTGGAAAGGAGACACTATGACCAAAAAAGTAACCGACATCCGAAGTAAAATGACACCGAGCTGGATCGAGAAAGGTAAGGAGGTCCTGAACTCTATGTCCGAGCAGAACCAGGAGACCCTTGTGGCGTTCGTGTTCAACCTTGTTCTTGAGGACGTGAAGATGGGTCTCAGGGGCGAGGGAGCTGAGGTGTTCTTCGAGATGATTGATGCGGAATACGAGAAATTCCATAAAGACTGCTACTTTTCAGACAATGTGGACGGAAACGAAACCGGGTTCACACAGGACACGAAGGTGTGTTTATTGTGCGCCATAAAAGTTAAGAATATTCTCCGGGCATTTGGGTTGAAAGTGGATGAACCAAATGTGCCGGGGAGATTGTTGCATTGAAAGGAGAGATAACCCATGACTGTCCAAGACGAGATCCAAGGCTATCTGACCAGCCCGGACATCCTGGCATTGGCAGAAGCCTCACAAAAAGCATACGGGTACTCCCTGGCACACCTGAGAGAATATTGCAGGCGCCGGGCAATCCATTCGTTTGACGATTTTCAATCCAAGATGCCGCTGTACGCCAAGTGGTTAAAACAAGAGCGACAAATCACAGATCAGTCAGTTCAGCAGCACATTAATAATGTGAAAATATTCCTGGCCTGGCTGGGACACCCGGTGGAGTACACGTACAAAATCAGCAACCATGACAAGCAGGCTAAGAAACGAAAACACTCGAAGCGCTGGCTGTCAGAGAACGAAGTGGCTATGTGTTTAAACTATTCGTTCGAGAATTCCACGGCTACCAATCAGATCAAATACAGGCTTATCGTTCGCCTACTCGTTGAGACTGGGTGCCGGGCGAAAGAACTGGCGTGCCTTACGGGTGCTGAGGTGGACATTGACGAACAAACCCTATACCTATCCACGTCTAAGACTGAACCGCGACCAGCGTTCTTCTCACCCGATTCACAAGGATTATTTTCACAATTGAAAAAGAAAAAGAGTGTATGGAAAGGTGAATTGTTCCCGTCTGTGGAACGGATTAAACAAATTGTGAATGAGATGTTAGGTGAACTTGGATTGAAAAGTGGGAAGGACGGACGCGGCCCCCATGTTCTGAGACACTATATTATATCACATTTGTTCTTCATAGGGGGAATGAGGATAGAGGAAATCGCTGCCTTAGTGGGAGATACGCCGCAAACGATCCAAGCAGTATATTTGCATTGCCCTGAAATGGTAATGCGTGAGAAAATTAGTGATGCAATGGGATGGGAGAAATCATCCGAGTGAATGTCATATTCCAAATCCCCCTTTACCTGGCCTAAACTTCTCTGGCAGATCCACAAGTAGGCCCCAGCCAAACCCTACCACGAACGCACCTATTGCTACACCACACCATACGACCCACGGCGGTATTTCCATTAGTTCATTCATTTCTTCACCTCGCAGTCTTCTACGTTAATTCCATCCTCTTCTCCCTGCCAATCCGCAGCGAGATTAATGTTTTTTCGCTCCTTCATTAATCTCGTTGTCTCTTCTTTGAGCAAAATTATCCGAGTGTTTAATAAATCCAATCTCTTATGCGGATCAATTTCTAAATGATCTATCTCTCCCATCTTAAACTCCTAATTGTATTGTATACTGTATACCGTACACTGTATACCGTCTTGTTTTCCCAAAAACACTAAACATATACACGAAAGAAAATTCATCATACATTAAAAGATATTATCACTGTAAGTTTAACCATTTATAATCCGTGGACATTTAACCCTGTAACACTCAACATCTTGACACTCTTTGTGCCATTCACAGGCCGCCGGGTGAATCATCCGTGGCTGGCCATTGTACGGACACTTGATCGGGTTGTAATTTTTCTTCTTATTGACAAATTCTACAATCAAATCATTTACAATTTTTTGAGCAACCGGCTGGAACAGTGGCGGTTTTATTTTCTTGTCCTTGTCCCGTGGAATTGCTGACTGATTTGTGAATTTTTTAAGTTTCATATGTCCGCCTTAGCTATCACCATTTTTTGTTCTAAATACTGTATGAATTTTTCTTTTTGTTCTCTTGTTATGTCCTTAACTGTCTTAACTTTATACGGTTTTAATAATCTTTTCCAATCAGGTTTTATGATTTTTAATTCTTTTTTCAATGCTATCATTTTTGTGAGCAAATCTTTATCTTCCACTTGTCTACCGAGTATTAATCCTGCTTTTTCAAGATGATCAAACCTGAAAGTCAAAAAGCTCTGATTGCTTCTTTTATTTAAACCTCTAACCACAGAAGGGCATTTTATTACAAGGCGATGTAAAAGACCAACTGTATTAAATGCAATCCAATCGAGTATTTCACCATTCTTATCATCATAATATCCATACACGAAAATACCTGCATTCAACTTGAATAGTTCACTCTTTATATTTGTTGCATGATTCCATTCGGTAATCGTTACATCTTGGTATTTCATAAATTTTTCACGCCTAAAACGTTCCTGTATTATAAATTCTATATCAGCCTTGAACCACTTGACTCTTACTTTAACTATTCTATCAATTGCCATTTCTCCATCAAGTATTTTTTCTTTGTTTCCCATCGAAAGACTTGTTGATTTAAATGTCAACTGATCCTTATCAACATTAAACAACATTGGATATATTTGAGACTGTGACGCAGTATGAGCTAAGTCTGAAAATAATTGATTTTTATTACTGTATGGGGTCATCTCTCACCGCCTCTATGTGAGATACACTTTCCCATCTCTCAATAATATCAGCACAAAAAGAAGTTGAAATCTCACCACCAATGCAAGCCAGGTCCATCTTTTCACACGCCAATAACGTTTGACCGCTACCAAGAAAAGGGTCAATAATCGTATCATTTTCCTCTGTGAATTTATCAAAAAGCAATCCCAAAAATTCAAAAGGTTTTCGTCCCTTGTGTGAGGTTTCTTGTGTTTCAGATGTTTTAATGGCACATGAAATAACATCTTGAGAATTGCGATACACCGATTTATCAGAAAACAAAGCAGTGTATATCCAATTTCCAAAACCTACGGCCCCCCGTGTCATACCGTTTGTAATTACACCGGCTATGCTCCACACATACGGCATATTTGTAACCATCATGAAATCCTTTATTGAAACAATACCTGGCGTTACTGCAACCACTTCAGCATATTCCGACAAATAGTCATGGCTCCAATTGAAATTATTATCCCATTTCGCAGCTTTTGCATTATATGGAGGGTCTGCGAATGCGAATGCGCATTTACTTAACTGGCTTGTGAATGGATCTTGTGACGTGTCCCCACAGTATAACCTATGCCTCCCCAAATTCCACCATTCTCCCTCTTTAGGGTTTTTCTTGGTTGTCTTGTGTAACTTTCCATCTATTCCTGAAACAACCTCAATTATTCGGTTTTTTTCTTGCTTCGATTCCTCCTTCTTCTTTTTCTTGGCTACCTTATAAAGCCCTGAACTTGTCAATTCTTTCTTCTTTCCTTTTGTCTCCACAATATATGCCTCAAAAGTCTCTTCCGGGATAGAAGCTATCTCTTGCCAGCGTGAAGATTGCGATTTTGTTATATCTAAATCCGACAAAGTAACATCATGCGACTTTGTGCCTACAGTTATCTGCTCCGGTATAATCTCCCCGGCCCTACGCTCCGCCCGAATCTTTATCTCAGCACACTGGTTTTGCATCTCAAGGGACTCGCCAGCCTGCTTTGCATACATTCGCAATGCCTCGGCCTTATCTCTAATCTCTTTCACTTCGTCAATGTTTGTAGCCAACACCAATTCATTTCGTGCTTTATTGAAATGTACCAAATTCATTTCCATATTTTATCTCCTTTTGCAACCGATCCACATTAAATCCACCGATACCCAACAATTTTTTCTAAATTTCACTTAAATCTCAAGTTGCAACCCACCAAAATCTATATAACTATTTAATCCTGTTTATGAATCCCGCCTTTTTCCGCTTGCAACTTGCAACGCAACTTTTTTATGTTAGTATACCCTCAAAAAAAGTCCTAAAAAGTGGAGCGTGCCATTTATTGAACTTTAAAGAATCCGGAGGGTGTATAGGCATTTTTGAGTCCGGTTGCATACAAAATCGGGAAAAAGCACGTAACTAATTGATTGCATAATGTTTTCATGAAAAACCTCTCACGCAACCTGAAAATCATAACAAGGCCAAACCATGACAATTACAAATCATTGAAAAAATCCGGACGCTCTTTTTGAAGGTACGAAACAAACCGAATCAACCGCACAGTTGGCGAATATCCTCGCGCAGTGTCTATCAGGTGCAACTTGACGAGTGGTTGAAGGTCCCGAAAGATAGTGGTACGTTCCACGTCAAACTTCTCAACAAACTGCCGCTGAGTGATTTTTATCTTCCCGCCAGCAGGTATTTTCGAGAGTTCTTCAAGCATGTCTTTTATCCTCTGAGCCCTGTCCGGATTCAACTCACAATGTTTCTTAATCCCATCCTCAACTTCTGCTAAATCCTGCACGCCATGGGTTTCCTGATACCGCTGGGAATACACATCCAACCGGCAGTTATCCGCAGAGTAAATGTCTTGTAGGAAATCAGTTACATACTCAATGTGCTTATCATTTACCGTGATTGTCTGGAAATTATCGTCACTCGCCAGATCCAACACCGCAAACGCAGTCACCAACCGGCAGAATGTCTTACGAAAATCCTCGGGATACACGATCGGTAAGTCCGCACACTGGCCAAACTTCGAAGCTAAATCAAGGGCCGCGAATCGGATTTTATCACCCACATCATCAGAGATATAAATCTGTTCGGGTTTTAAATTCCACGCGTAATGAATCAGGCTCCGAAAATTCTCACGCGACACAACTTTAGGCCCTGTGGATTTCTGTGGCGCATAGATTTTCATTTTATCCTCAATGTCGTACCCTGCCACGAACATCGCCAAGTCAATCCGGCGAATCATCATCTGTGGAAAAATATCAGACAATGACTGGCAACCGTATAGAAATGAATCCATCGAGCGCTGGTTGGCGTAACGATCCTCTGCTCTGGGATTACAGGAGAACAAGCACCGAGTCATACTTTCAAACGTTCGACTCTCCACTCGGGCGATTTTCAAGATTCCCGTATCCAATGCCTCGGCCATGGTTTTCAATTCAGATTCTTTTAAGTCCTGGGCCTCGTCAATGATCAAAGCCTGCCGGGACATTTTGAGCAAGGCGCCTGCTTTAATTCGCCATCCGCGGCGCTCGTTAAACTCCAGAGCGTATGTGATCCCCGTTCGGCTGGCCGTCATACCGCTAACCCGGGACCCTACATTGGCAAAACCAAAGAGTGAATCCGCAGACTGACTTTTACCTGTACCCGTGTCGCCTATTATAATTGATGAAATCCACCCACGAATTCGGCCGTCCCCCGGGAAATCAATCCACCGTGGAGACACCATTGTCAAAAGAATTCCCAAGTGAATGTCCTCACGCTCGTAAATTCGGGTCACATTCTGAGCCAGGTCCTGGATCATCTCGATCGGATCAAGCGCCTGCAGCTCAATCAAATGGTCTCGACAATTATTGAGATCAAACGCCTGCCAATCCTCTTCCTGCGGTTCGATCTGATCAATCAACATCGTGGGCCGTTGATTCCGTGGGTGAGAGTGAATAAATCCGGTCGCCTGGTACTGGCCAATTGGCACCATGGCCCCGCCCATGACGTACACGGGCTTCTCAACTACCTCGTTCTTCTCGGACGGTATACCGCCCTCTAATACCTGGTGAGCGTATACCTCTCGGAGCGTAGCCCTGTTCTCATCCTGCACATAAACCGCTGGCCGCTGGCCTTTATCGCACACATAATCACGCAGGCCCCCCTTCATTTGGGCATCGGTTGCCGCCACACTCGATAATTGGATCCGGGCACCTGTAGAAATTTGAATCGGCTCGTCACACACCCAGTCCCAGTCCTCACGGCCATGACATTTTGACTGTTCCTGGCGAATACAGAATGTCACTTCCACCTCAGTAGGTGCATGGTACGCCTCGGAATTCTCACCGAACACGTACAACGGGACACTCACGCGCTTGCCGACATATTTATCATTATCGATCTGGTCGAACGATCCGAGCTGGATGGCTTCCGGTAGGACAGTTGTAGGGATTTTGTACTGATAAGGGTTCGTACTTTTAATTAGGTCAAGAACCTGGGGTCCCGTACCCCCGGCCTTTGTAATGAAATCCGTGAAATCCTTCTGGTTCTTATCGGTCTCTTTCTCGAACAGCCATATCACTTTTAATGATAATACGTCCCCGGCAAGTACCGCCTGTTTAAATGTCGGCAGCACAATATTCTTCATAGCCTTTCGGCCTTCTTGATCGCAGTCCCACACAAAAACTACGTGGTGGCCATGAAAATGCTGGACCCACTCCCGCAGGAAAGCGTTTGTACCGTTAGTTGGAGATACCGCTGTGAGGCCGGTCTCCTGCTCACATAACTGACTATCGAATTCGCCTTCACAACATAGTATAGTTGACCCGGGATCAACATCCACGAGCCTGTCAAGGCCCCAGAGACGGGCCATGCCATACCCTGAATGATTGAAAGTTTTTGGTTTCTTTTTGGAATTGTGATACCGGATGTTCACGAGATTTTTATTCTCGTCCCGCACAGGAAAGGTATTACGCTCTTTTTTGAGATCCCAGCCGACTTCGTACTTTAAAATAGATTCGTCAGACAACCCTCGTTTAGTGTTGAGATATTTCCGGACCTCCTCCGTGATACTAACTTGGAATTTTGCCACGTTCTCTTCTTTGGGCGGCGGATACGACTTAAGCCGGACTCCTGTTTTTTTTGCGTAGTGATAGAGAACAAATTTGAAATCGCCTGTGGAACCGGGGAGGAAATCGAGAGCGACATCCCAGAACGAATAGGTAGCGTAGGGTTTGCCGAGTTTACCATTGCCGTTCATATTGAATGCCACCATGTAGCCCCGCTGGGGACCGGCCCCGATATTCACCCCGCACGATGGATTTTTGTCAGATTTATAGGGATTATGACACGGGTGCCAAGCGGTTGCATTTGGTTTCCCGGCGAATCGCACACCTAAAATTTCGTACTCCTGTTGGATATTAAGCCGTGATAATATTTCACCTTTGATCTGGTTGTAATCAGGCATGGTCTTTATAAAACCTCTCAAGTAAACGAAACGTGAGCTTTTCCGCAAACGCCCGGCCCGGTGCAGTAAAAAAATGCACATCAAATCTTTGAGACCAAGCGATTACACTGACAAATATAGTCTTCGGGTTAAGTCTACTCCGCGCTGGTGGATTACGTACAAGCCCCAACCAATCAGATTCTATCACGACCGCTGCAAATTCAAAGGTTGATAATCGTTCAAGCTCCCGTTCAAAACGAGCCCGACCCTTACCGAAAGTTCCATAGGTATCACTTTTAGTCTTACGTTCAATTGCAATCCGATCCTCATACCCTTCTAAACTGTAATCACCGGAGGTAAGTGTCTTCCGGATCGTAACAGGTGGCGGGTTGATGGCTTGAAATTTGTAAGGAAGCTGTTCTCTCGTGTCAATTACTATCTGCACTTAACCTCTCCCTCAGCCTCGTCACCCTTAAATTCGCTCCCTCTTTTCGGATCGCATTATGGATTGCTGACATCTGCCCCACGGTAATACAGATTGATTTTGCCCGTGAGATCGATGTGTATATCCAAGGCCGGTTGACCACATAATTCAGTACCTTATGAACGGGGATTACAATCACGGGAGCCTCACTACCCTGGTATCGATGCCCCGTGCAACTGTACGCCAACAATAAATTATTTATCTTCCGTCCGATCTCCACGTCTCTATCTGGATTGAAGAATCTCACCATAATATGCTTTCGATCGATATCCAATACTGTCCCCATGTCACCGTTTACAATGTAAGCGTCCCCCACTTGGCCATTTTTTGTGTTTATCACCTTGTCACCCTTGCGAAAGATAATTCCATCCACCGCCGGGTTCGGATTCAGCTCCGCTTGCAACATGGTATTCAACGACAAACACGACACGTCACTCATTTTATTCGTGGGAGAGAGGACTTGAATGTCCCATACAGGATTTAAGCCCCGGGCGGGTAGCCGTGTGACCACCAGCTCCTTAATAATCTGTTTAATCTGCGCTGGATTCCTCGCTTCAATGTGCCGGAGGTTCATCCCTTTGTCGAGATCCAACTCGGGCGAGGGCGTATAGAATTGGCCATCTTTTATTTTATGACAAGATTCTACGATATTTCCACTGTTCCGCTGGATCTCAGTCAACTCAACGTGTGGGATCTTCCCCGATGCCAGGAAGTCTCGTAGCACTGCCCCGGGTCCCACGCTCGGCAATTGGTATTGATCACCCACGAATAGCACCGTAGTTCCACAGGACACTGCCTTGAGGAAGTCACACATGAGTTGATTCGACACCATGGATACTTCATCGAGGATGATTAGATCAGCGTCCAGCGGATATTTCTCATTCCGTTGAAAAAAGAAAGTTCCATTATCCATCTGTGCTTCAAGGAGCTTATGGATCGTGCTGGCCGAGCGACCTGTGGCCTCGGATAATCGTTTCGCTGCTTTTCCACTGGGTGCCGCAAGCGATACGGACTGCTTCGCTGCGCGAGCTTGATCAATGATTGCCTTGCAGGTATAAGTTTTACCCACGCCGGGTGCTCCGGTTAAAATCGACACCGGACTGCTTTGAACCATTTCAACTGCGGATTGCTGTTTAGATGTTAGCATTTCGTAGCCTTGATTTTACGATCTTCCCTGATGACTATAATCCCTTTGCTATAAACGGCATTCTTGTCAGCTAACTCCGGGTACAGTCCCCTTAGCCTCTCCCAAAGTTTTTCGCTTGACTCATAATGTATCTTTTGTGCGGTTTCTATTCCGTACCGCGCGATGGTGATGTTACGCTGCAATTCATCGGCCTCTTTGCGTTCAGCTACTTTCAGCTTGATCGTCTTTTGTTTTGCCATGTTTATCTCCTTTATCAAAACGGAACCAATATCAATTCCATAATCTTCTCGCCTATATACACCTCGGCCACCGCATCCTCACGGAGCGCCACAAATCCCTCGTCACGCGATACCATCTGCCTATCCACACACATATCGACGATCTTCTTATCCATTGCTACACCCAAAGATATATCGTTCACCACGTTCACCTCACGCATCCAGATATTCCCGTCCAGTCGGTTCTGCTTGAGAATATGCCTTACCCCGGCCATACGCCGCCGGTCGTCACCGTGGGTATATTTCAACCTCATAAGTGCTACCTTATCAGCGGCCAGGAACCCCAGGCCCCGGGTCTGTGTGATCACATCATACGGATCATCCTTCAATCGCTGAATCGCATCGTATCCATACTTAGACACCAGCTCGACGGCTAAGTTCCCCCGCAGGCCCAGGCCCCCGACAATTCCTTCGACTTCGACAATGGCCGCCTCAGTCTGCTCATTCGCAATCAAGGCATCACGAATAGTCTCGGCCCGTTCAAGGGTAATCCCCCGGATCTCTGCCGCCACACGCCCGGGCTCTCGCTTCATTACCTCCAGGGCTTCCGTTCCGTATCTCTCAATAATTGCCGTACCGACTTTTGGCCCCACGAATTTTGCGGTTCGTACCAAATACCGATAAATTCCACCGTTGGATTTTGGAACGATGGCCTGATACGTTTGAAACTTATATTGTTTCCCGAACCTGGGATCGTAGGCTTGTTTGCCAAACAGTTTATATTCCATGCCGATTTCCGGTCTCAGGATATTTCCGAGAGCAGTGATCTCGTTGTTACCCTGCATAAATGACCCAATCAAAAAACCAGAATCATTCTGAAATTTGATATGACTTAAAATTACTTCAATCGAATCCGGGATCATATCAACGCTCCATCCGGTCGTAAATTCTCCAATTTTCCATTTCGCAAATACAATCCTCACCTCTCCATGCCATTCCCGCAGCGCATTGCAGACTATGGCCTTGCCGCTGATATTCTCTGGCTTGTGTCAATGTATCAGCCTCTTCTGCTTCGTATTTCGCCTGCTCCAAGTCGTCCGGAAATTCTACTTCATATAATGTATCAAATTCAGCTACTAATCTTCTACATTGTGCTCGTGCTGTCATGGTATTCCTCCTCTTTATACCCAATTAATCATCGAATCAATCTCATCATCCATGTCTCTCACCTTGAACCATTTATCGGTCACAGTACCCTCGCCGTCATTCTCCAGATGGATCAATGCCATACGATAATTATCTGGATAATAATTTTCCGTTTGGATAATCCGCTTGTATGTATTCAGTTGTAATGAGTATTTTGCCAGATGGCAGTCGTCTAAATGGCCAATCGGTGAGAGTGCAAATTGATTAAAACTGTTTTGAGTTGTGATTATTTTATTCGTTTTCCAATCAAATATTAAAATCTGTTTATTTTCCGGGTCCCGCATGAGTAGGTCAACGGTCCCGGCCAGGCCAAGTGAGGGTGAAAATACAATTACCTCCGCACCGATCAACCAGAACCGTCTGAGCAGTTTGGCGATCACACGATCAATGGCCTGGAAATATTCCTCGTATTGACTATATTGCGGACGATCGAACGGCAGGTTATTAAATTCACATTCGGCATAGCGGTGGACAACCGTTCCCAGATTCGATCCCCGCATCCCGGCCTTTTTCCAATCAGATAGGACATCAGGGATTTCAAGCCCATGCTTTACTGCGTATGATTTAGCGATCCGCTCGGCATTAAAAGCAGGGAAAAACGATCCCGTCCATTTCGTCACGCTGGTTAGGGTTTTCCCTGCTACTGTATACCGATGGGCTCGCTCGTCAAAATGAACGACATCACCACGGGGATTCGTTGCTTTCACAGCTCACCCCTTATATATCGTCAAACGTATCAGTTGCCCCAGCCACCTCCGCATTTTCCGCCGATTCATACCCGCTGAATCCGACCTTAATCCGACCCTCCTGCTCGACCCCAAATTTATCCTCATAGGGATCTCCCTTTTCGGTCACGACAATAATCTGTTTCCCGATAATATCCTGCGACCACATCTGCTTCGTGATGGGCGTCTCCCCAGTAATCAAACCAAATCGTTTGGCAATCAAAATCCGCCGCTTTCGCATTCCATCTTTTTCGTCTGGATGCTCAAGCAGAACATCGTCCCAAATGAACCGGCCTTCGTAGGCGTCCCCCACATCTCCTTCAACTTTTTTTCCTTCAATCTCCAGGGCCTCTTCCACACGCATCTTTAGATTGACCGCCAGGGTTGTGTAATTTTTCAGATTTGCAGTCCTGGGAGTTGAGGATTCTACGGTACATGACCACTTTCCCACAGGTATTCGACCACCCATACTCTCTGCTGCTGCAACATCTCCTTCCGTTACATTCTCATCCGCGATTTCTACTTCATCCCAATTCAAAGCTGGTTCTGCTGGCATAATTTCTCCTTTATTTTTCTGATTTCAAAATTGTGTGTTGCCCATATTCCGGGACATCCAAGCACATCAATCCCCACCTGGTTTACCTGATCGGCCCCATGGATAATCATTAAATCAATCAATCCTCTGGGGCGGGCGTAGGGCGCAATGCCTCAAGCTCTGCTATAAATTTAGTTAATTGTTCAGACGACATTTTCTTCGCGCTTGGAACACCGTGTGGTTTGAGCAATTTGGCCCACACATTCCGGTCAGCAATGCCCAATTCCTTTTTGAGCCCAACGACTTTAACGAGTAAATTCTGGATTGACTCAACGATTGGTTCTTCTTTGACAATTTCAGTTTCCTTTTCAACTTTCTTTTTTATCTTGGTTTTCTTGACCCCACTGATCAAACTCTTCCCAAATGCCCCGGAAATTAAATTGTAAGCCTCCTCGTCACTGCCCCACGGATAAACCTTACCAACCTCCAAATGATGAGACCGATCTTTTGAGCACACTGCTTGAAATGTATTTTTGTGAGTTTTGATCTCAATCGGCGTATCGAAATAATACGGTAATCGCTTCCAACCATCATGTGTAGAACCGATCACCTTCATATTGTCGCCCCATCGATCTTTCACCTGACAGGTAACAATCACATTGAGGTCACATTGCATTAACAACCGAACCAACTTACTGGCTTCCCTGTTAATGGGCTGATAATCCCGTGGTTGTAAGGTGTAATACTCTCCCTTATGCCCCGCGCTCCTAACCTCACGTTTGAGAAATAGATCAGCATATTTTGCCACCAAGGACTCGTAATACACGCTAAAGGTATCGATCCCAATTGTCTTAATCTTCCCAGGTTTTTTAATGAGGTCTTGTATTAACTTCATCACCTCATCTGGATCAATTGTCTCGTTATAAACGAAATCAAAATCTCCATAATGTTGTGTTCCAAACTCAGTATCGATTACCGCAATGTCAGGTTCCGCCAATCTGAGCATTGTCCGGGTCTTGTAACTTCCCGGAGGGCCAAATAGGAAAATCTTAGATCGTTTCGGTTTTGGACTTGAGGCTGTCCATTGTGTTGCTGCCATACCAATTCCCCCTTTCTTGTGTTGAAAATTAAATGTAATACCCAATAAGTCTATGGTAAACTGCCCCCAAAATGCGAACATCACGCTCGCAATATTCTCTGATCTCGTCCTGTTTCCCGTCGTTCCACATCCCCTGGACCATCGATCCATCCACCCCTTCAGTTTTACCACCCGCGGCCGGGCCTAAAATGATTTTTGAGTAATAATCAAGGGTCCCCCGGGCATTGTTATCCCAGTTACCTAAGATCATTCGTACATCCACATGGTTCTCAATCTGGTATTTTTTTTGGGAAAGAATCACGCTCGGGCATACCTTATTAATAAGGGAGTGGAATTTCAGCATCGGTACATCGAATGAATTGCCATTAAACGAGATAAACCGTTCGTAATCGTGCAGGTGTTCCCACACGTCCATGAGTAAGGCCCGCTCGTCCAGCTCGGGGCTCAGAACAAACGATTTCATCTCATCCGTTTCCAAATCCAGAAAGCTCGCACAGCAAATCAGCGATTGCGTAGGGTCTAACCCCATTTTCTCAACCTGCGCGACCTTCTTCTTCTCAATATCATTCGCAATCTTCACCTGGTCCTTCATCGTTTTATTCGCTTCGACCTCCGGTAAAAACGGAATGATTGCTGGGTTTGCTATGGTTTCAAGGTCAAATGCTATCAAATTCATTAGACAACTCCTTTCCTGCCCATTCTCCTAACTCGTTAATAATGGTCATCAATTTAATATCCATATTGATAATAAAATCTTTGGCTTCAGGGTTTTTCAACTCCGGCAACTCAACTGATCCTAATCGCTCCGCATAATCGATCACCTTTTCCTTGTCCGGCTTCAGCGCCTCTTGACGAGCTTTTTCAGCGGCTTCCCTATCTTCCTTGGCGGCGCGTTCAAGCTCATCACGTTCCGCTTTTTCCTTGGCGTCCTTTTCGGCTTGAATCTTGGCCTTTAAAGCAAGTTTCTTTTCCAGGGCCTCACGTTCTTTCCGCTCAACCTCTGCTTTTTTCTCTGCTTTAATCCGATTCTTTTCTTCTTCAATTACCCGCCGTTCAGCGGCCAGGGTTGCCTCCTCAATTTTTCTTTTCGCCTCGGCTTCCGCTAATCGCTTTGCCTCCACCTCCTGCTCGGCCCGGACCTTCGCCAACCCCTCGGCCTCAACCCTCCTTTCCTCGGCCTCCTGATCTAACTTGATCCGGGTTTCAAGAGCAGCCTGAACCACCTCACGAACAGCGGTCAACACTTCTTCTGCCTCACTCACAAACTCCTGAAATTCCTCTGTCTCAATTGCCATGGCGTTGCAATCGGCCAGCACATCCTCGATATGCTCTCGTTGCATGGTATTGATCCCATCGCCACATCTCTGGATCCCGCTGATCTTTTCTCGAATTCCTCGGACCCGTTCTCGTTCAATCCGTTCCTTCTTTTCCCTGATCGCCGCCTTCCGGTCATCCTCGATACCCTTGGCCACCTTCAGTTCATCCTCAATCGGATTAAGAAGGCCCGTGATCCGCTTGGCCTCAGTATCAACCTTCCGTCCCCATTCAAGTGCGTCCTTTTTCAACTCTTTACGTTTGGTTTCCACCTGAATTCTCAAGCCCCGGACTTCTCGAATTCCGCCCACAACCGTTTGATACGATGCCGTGTCTACGATTTCCATCCCCGCGTATTTTTGTGCGAGATCCCTAATCGCCACATCTGTGACCCCATACTCAATTAATTGTGTCCCCCCCTGTTTTTCAACCGCTGTTACCATGTTTTCCTCCTTAACTGTCTATGAGTTATATTATAAAAAGGTCTCTCGGGTCAACATTAAGACCCTTTGCTATTTTCCCAATCGTATCTAATTTGGTAGATTCGTGCTGAAAAATAAGCTGAAGATTGACCCTTGTTATTCCAATCTTTTCAGCGGCTTGAGCTACCGTGAGCCCCTGATTCTTAATTATTTGCCGTAGCAATTCAATGTTTAATTTCATAGTGGCTGCAAGCCTATCATAAAATGAAAGAGCTTGTCAATGCTTTTTTTACGTTTATTTTCTTGACATTTCAAAATTAGCTGATATAATAGAAATCAAACAGTCAAAAACCCGACATCGAGGACACCATGACGACAAAAGCAGAGTTATTAAAGGTAATCAGACGAGAATGTATTTCCTGTATGGGCGGATATGACGGCGAAGTCCTGAAATGCACGACCCCTGATTGTGAGTTATTCCCGTACCGAATGGGGAAAGACCCGAACCCTAACCCGAATAAAGTTAAAATGGGGAAGGAACAAGCATTGAAGTATGGCTTTAGAG
>Ga0307992_1001246_pt1 | contig 15217 bp, 13 predicted proteins | sample EllFjometagen133_FD_203162 | JGI IMG/M metagenome (GOLD analysis project Ga0307992, IMG submission 203162) | Marine microbial communities from Ellis Fjord, Antarctic Ocean - #133 | ecosystem: Environmental > Aquatic > Marine > Unclassified | place: Southern Ocean | collected 2014-10-08
GTGAGAAGGTATATTTAATGTAATAACTCTATCGAACCGACCTGGTCTATTTTTAATAGCATTTTCGACTTTAGTTATTAAGTTTGTAGTCGCTAATGTTATGACATTATCGAATCCTTCTAATCCATCCATTTTATTCATTAAATCGATTACTGCCCAGCCGCCTTGAGATTCCCTATCTTCCGCAATGTAATCTATATCTTCTAGAATTAGAAGTGTTGGGGATAAATCTTTAGCCATATTACAAATAGCTGCAATATCGCTTCTGTTTTTGATATGAGTTGGTAAAACATAGATAATTGTAGTATCTAATTTTTTTGCTAAGATTTTACAAACAAGAGTCTTCCCGGTCCCTGGGGTTCCAGATAATATAATTCCCCTTTTTAACTTAATAGCATTTTTCTTAAGAATATCATATACGTTAAATAGCTTTTCGATGTTGTTTTGTATAATTATTTTTACGGATTTTTCTAATATAATATCGTCCCATTCAATCTCATTATCTAATTGTAAAAAAGAACAGTCGGCATTAAGTTTTTTCCCCTTATAAAAATTATTCTTTTTACTATATTCTTTCCATTTTAGAAATAGATCACAATTTTCTTCTGTTGAAAAGAATTCATAATAAAAATTATTATTTGAATATCGTTTATCTATTTTTATACATATTTTATTATCTTTTTTATCTTTGAAAAAAAGATATGTCTCAAAATAAGAATCAAAGAATTTATTATTATCATATTGCACTTGAGATTTTCTTGATTGCGTTATAAATTCTTCATCTTTTATAGACAAATCATGAGTTTTAGAGAATCCTTCTGATTTAAAAAAGCTATTTATATTAAATTGAAAAATATTATGATAGTACGTGGAAAACTCTTCTGCAACGATGAAAATTCCTTTATCTTCAAAAAAAGATTTCAGTAGGCTAGTTTCTAAACAATTTCGGCTGATTGTTTTTTTATACTCTTCTAAATTGCAAGATTTAAGTAATTTCTTTTTTTCAGTAGCAGATAAGATCATAGCTTGATCTTCATTATGGAATATATCCTTTGGCATATAACCTCCTATTCAAAAAGTTTGTTTTCAAAAAATTCTTTATTTTTATAACTATCTTTTGTTATTTTGCAAATCTCTAACGCTTTCTCTAATGATATTTTATCATTCTTATTGGCACTGTTATCACAAAAAATAAGTTTTCTTTTATGATCACAGCATTTTCTAATCCAATCTCGTCCCCGAGAACAGGCAATTAAAGTATGGAATTTATGATCTTTATTAATCCCCCAAAAATCCGTCTGTTCACCTCTATATTTGCAATCATAACCTAGAAATACAATAGGATCGCAACCTAGAACATGAGCTAATTGAAAAGCCAACGGTCCTGAACTTCCTCGTCCAGATAGTCTTAAAGGACTATTTGTTAAGCGATAGGGAGCATGTAATAGCTTAAAATGATAAGCTATACCTTTAGGATCGGCAGCATCTCGTGAATATAAAATTGATTTAACTTTTTTTAGTTCTTTTTGACAACTCAAATATAATTCTATATCTTGCCATAAAAGTATTGTTGTTTCTATTTTTTTAAAAGCTCTATTTATACCAATAGTAAAAAGTCCATTTAATAAATGGATTGGATGGTCATTAAGACTAGGAGCGTTTCCTATTATAAAACAAGGAACACTTATTAGTTTGTTTTTCCATGCAGCAACTTGTTTATGCTTATTCCATAAGGAATACTTTATTTGTAACTTACGTTTTATCATTATTTAAAACTTCAGTTTCATAAGTTTCTATTGCTTCTAAATGCTCTTGTTTTAGGAATTTTCCCCAAGATTTTGGTCTTCTTTTCAAGCTTATAGCATAGATTGGACTCCATCTTGGTTTTTTTGGAGAATGTAACAACCTCATTCCCGCCTCTTTTGGCGTCCTATTCGCTTTTCTAGTATTAGCTTCAAGAGAGCAAGTTACTAAATTCTTCCAAGAAGTTTTTCCCCCTTTTGACTTCGGGATTATGTGATCTAATGTTGCCGTCTTATAAGTTACTTTTTTTCCTGTGTACTGACATATAAACATATCACGAATTAAAATATTACGTCGTGATAACTTTAAACTAGAATGAGGAATTTTACTATAGTTTGTACATACTATAATTTCTGGTTTTTTTAAAGATATATATTGAGAGCGAATAATAGGATAATCAACTGTTTCATCATTATCTGTTACAAACTCTTCTACCCACTTATTCCAGTCATATAGTAAATAAGTTTCAGGGTCTAGAAATTTGGCTCTATCATTTGTAACTTTAGTTATGGCTTTTTTTAAAGTTTGAACTCGAACTGCTGTCCAGCCTTTATTCAAAACTAAAACTGGACTATGTAATACGTCATTTATCATTTTTTTTTAATCCTTAAATAAATATTTGTTAAAAGCTTTTATCATTTTATCATCTATATCTATTAAATTAATATTTAATAGACCACAATATTTTTGAGCATTACTCACCATATTCGCTGCAACTATTTCTTTATTTAAACAGCAGCACCCAGTTCCTAATCCAGTAAAAGTAATAGATTCCAATTTATTTTTAGTAGCATCTTCTAAAATTTTATTCATGGCACTATTAATAGTGTATATGCTTGTATTACTGTTTGGAGCTATATTTATAGCAGTATGGTAAATAATTTTTACGCCATTTTTAATTAGTTTTCCTCCAGACGTTTTATAAAAATCACCTTCTATTAAAGATTTATGTTTCTCTTTATATTTTTTAATTTCGTTTTTAGTAATTTTTCCAGCAGCAATAAAAATGTCATTTGACGCACCTTTATTGTTTATAAAAAGCCCGTTAGTCGGGCTGATTATAGCTTCTGTATTAATTTTAATTATATTCGCTTGAGATACTATAATCATATTAGTTTATCTTTGCAAGAGAAAATCTCTTTAAATTCTTTTAAATATTGTTGATTTTTTGATATCTTATTTTTTATTTTTTTTAATATAGCTTTATGCCTTTGGCTTATATGAGATTCTGTTGTTCTTAGTCGAAGAGATATTTCTCTCATTGTTAATTTCTCATAATAATATAAATAGACTATCATGCGCTCATCGGCTCGCAGACCCTTGCCCAAGAACTTGCTTAGAAATTCACGTCTTATGATTTTAATGTCTGGGGATAGCACATTAGACTCTAAGTATTTATTAAAATCTTTTTTTACGTTTTCTTCATCACCTAAACAAGTTGAGGTGTCTATACTCGAACATATACTGGCTTTAAATTTTTTAGGATTTTTAATATATTCAGAAGTATTTATACCTAATTTTTCGACAGCAGATAAAATTTTTGCTTTCTCTCCAGTTTCAGTTTCTATACTTACTATAGCTTTTTCTATTTTAGATTGTCGTATCCGCACACTCCTGGGAACCCAATCATTAGAGCGTAAACCATCTATCATAGAACCTTTAATTCTAGAATATGCATATGTTTCAAATTTTATATTACGATTAAGATCAAACTTTTCAATAGCTTTAAATAATCCATCTACTCCATGTGATGCTAGTTCGTCACTTGATACTTTATAATTTATTTTTTTGGATACAGTCCGAGCTATTTTTTTTACTAAACTATAATAATATTCTATAAGTTTATTTCTTTTTTCTTGTTTATTTGTTTTTTTAAAAGTTTTCCATAAAGAATTTAATTCAGTTTTAGTCATTTACTCCTCCATAATGTAATAATGTACATTATATACTTATTTAAAAAGTTAATATGTGCTTCTTAGATTTGGAAATTTATTATCTTTTAGGGGCTACACCGTGTCCAGTTACTTTTTGCCATTTAGAGAGTGGTGGATTCTTTTTATTGCTTAACAGTTGTTTGTATCTTGGCATAGCAAGTAATTTAATTAAAATTTCGTGAGCTTTATTATCATCGATATCAAGAATATCAAACCAACCCCAGGCAGTTAGATTATTATATAACTTTACTGTGTCTGGTGTCATTCCTTGTACTGGATCTGTTAAAGCTCTATACATGTTATTATAGATCTTTTCTGCCCAATCTAATGCTAAATCTTTTAATTCTTGGTCCAATTTAAATCTTTCGTTCATTTATTTTCTCCCAAAACAAGTTTTCTATACCAATTAGTTTTAGCCAAATTATCTCTTGCCGACATTCCCATTTTATTTCTAATTTGATCAGCCATGTGCGTTTCAAATTCTGCTTCTGTTTCTTCTTGCTCAACTTGAAGTTTTACAGCGTCTATAAGTTGTTGCTCTATATCTTGCAATCTATTTTTTACACTTTGTGTTTTTTCTGATTCAGATAGAGAAAAAAGTTCTAATTGTTCTTTTGTTAATTTCATAATTATTTCAGCAACTTCTATTTTTGAATCCACTCTTTGTTTAAAATCTTCGTCTTCTGTTCCTTCAGCAATAACAGATTTAATTCGTACTGGCAATTTACTTGTTATCCTATAGCCTCTGCCCTTCATTTGTTCATTAGATGCTGGAGTCCAATCAAAGTCATTTTCTATAACATCTTCGACAACGTTTGGAAAATCTAACCCTGTTCCACCAGCTTGTATCATTAATACCATAGCTTGTGTATTACTATTGGGGTTTTTAAAATTAGTTATATTTTCAGATCTGGTTCCTTTATGCATACCTCCTACTATTTTTCCGCATTGACCTCCATCACCTATAGAATCTAATATATTTTGCAATCCATATTCTAGATATCTAGCAGCGGCTTTAAAAGCTGTAAAAATCATTACTCTTTTTCCGCTTCTTAATATAGGTTCTGCAATTGTTAATGAATGTGGTGTTTTAGCAAGAGCTAAACAGTCTCTTGTAGCCATCATAACTGAAATTGGTAAATCAGGTTTTTTATAACCAGAAACTTTTGCGCTAACACAGTTGTATAAGTTTGCTTGGTCAATTTTAGCAAATTCGTCATCTACATACAGTTCTGGCATGTCTTCTCTAATGTCTTTTTTGGTCCTGGCGATATATACTCCGAAGTTGATCAACCATTCTTTTAATTTATTTGCGGCTTTCACTTGTTCTTCAAGACTAGCATCTTCATAACCATAACGACCAGGTTTCATTCCTCCAAATTCTTTGGCGAAATTAGCAAAACTTAATTTTCCTAATGGGTGATTTATAGCTTTTAACTGATTATATACATCAACGGGTCTGTTTGCTACAACAGTTGCACTAGCTCCCCAAACAAATGGAATTTGATATTCTGCTAATATATTTTCATTTTTATCCATATCTACAACATTAGATACGTTTTGTATATTTTTAGTTCTAGATGCCCCGCTATTTTTAACACTATGACTTTCATCTAATATTAGACAAGTCACTTTTCCACTTCTAACATAACTTTGTAATTTAGCAACAGTTGCTTCTCTAGTACTTTTGGTTTGGAACATTGGATATGTTAAAATAGTCCAGGTTTTTAATTCCTCTGGTTTTAGAGATATATCTGTAGGATTATGTTTAGCAAACTTTTCTACTTCACTAGCCCATTGCTCTTGAGCAACACTGAGAGTAATTATTATAGCACTTCCACCAGAATGTTTCATTCTCATATCTGCGGCCAAAATGGTTTCTATTGTATTATGACAAATTAAATTATCAGATATATAATTATGGGTTTTCTCGATGCTTAAATCATAAATATATCCATCGTGGTCAATTTCTTCTACAGAAATTATTTTTTCGTATTGAAGATCATTATTTTTTAATTTCTTTAATGATTGGATGCAAGTTTCTACATCTTCTATTTTTATACATTCTAAAACGGCAGTTGTTGAATTCGTCCATTTTGATTTTCCTAGTTTAGCATATTTGTTTATTAATTCATTATTTCTAAATTTTTTCAATTTATTAATGACAATTTCTATGCTATCATCGTTCATCCATTTATCTCCGTTAATATAGGCTTTGTCTCTTAGCCCAATTAGTTTAGGCGGTAATTCATATTTTTCAAAAAATGGTTTTAATGCCAGATAAACAGGTTTTCCTTCTTTGTTATAGTTGTGTTTTACCTTAGCAAATTTATTATATTTGTTCATTTTGTAGTCATATGAGAATTCTATTTTTTGCATGAAAATATCCATGCCGCTTCCGGAAATTTTAATTTCATAATATGGGCGTTTAATTCCTGTTTCATTTGTTGCACACTTCATCATCTTTCTATATGTACAAAATATATTAAATCTTTGTAATAACAATGAAATTTGATAAATAAGTTTTTTACTAGCGGAGGTAACAGCTATTCTTCTAGACTGTTTAGCAGTATAGCCTTCAGCGTCGAAAAATGCTTGTAAAAATGATTTTACAACCTCATCAGATGAATTCATTATAAACTCTGGAACAATTTTATCTTTAGATTTTAATCCCCATGTATATCCTAGATTTTCAAGGTATTTTTTATAATTTACAGATGCTAATTCTAGAACGTTTATAGAGTTTCCGTGTCTTGTTATTTGTTTTATTCTAGGATTAATTTCTTTTGTTGTTTTATGTTTTGTTATCTTTAATTCTTTAATGATTTTTGATATTTTTTCTAAAACACTAATGTCTTTTTGACAGATACTCATAGTCGTATAAGAGTTTATTTTTTTATCAAATTCGCATCCTTCTGCAATCTGCCAAGCTATTAAATAGGCAATATCTTTTTCTGTTTTATTTGACTCGTGAATAGAAAATTGGTTGGATGAAGAGCATATAGTGTCACCAAGAGATAAGTTATTTTTCCAACCATTTTCTGTTAAAAATTTATGAGCTTTTGTTACAACAGTTTCTTTACCATTATCCGTTTTATATTTTAATAATTTTCCCTTAAATTTTTCTCTATATAAATCATTAATTTTTGATTTAACTACTTTATTGTTTTCATCAATACTATGAACATATAAATTCTCGTCTATATCACCCCATTCTTCATTTTCTTTTTTAGAGTGAATTCTTTTGGCAAATTTGTTCCAAATATCTTGAATCTCAAAATCCCCTAAGCTCGTTTGAACATGTGATGTTCCTATTTTACATTTTCCCACGCCAGTAGCATCACCTAATAAAGCAGCGTGTCTACCATAAAGGAAGGCTATGCCTTCACGTTGGAGCGGGTAAAGAGAAAAATCAATTTCTTTACCGTCTTTAACTACTTTTTTATTATAAGTATCTAATTCTTTTATAAACTTATCGTGGTCATTAACTTTGGTTGTCCTTTTATTCCCGGCGGCATCTACGAATCTAACTTCTTTTTGATATCCATCTAAATCTCCTTCTACTCTTGTTGGCTCCACTATATCATTAGATACTAAACCAGCTATAATTTTATTAAGATTTCTAGTATCAAATCCATATTTTTTGAATATAGCACTTAGTTGTCTATATTGGTTATAATCACCTTTTATGAAGTATACAAGATCTCCAAATATTTTACCATTTTTAAGAGGATTATCTGGATCACTTCTATCCGCCGGGTCGTAGGGCTTAGAGATATCAGGGGTGATTCCCGTAAATCTGCTTTCGTTTTTTCCAAAAGCGGGACAAATGAATTTTATAATATCTAACAGTGTCTTACCTTCTTCAGTCCATTTATCTAATAACAAAATAGCTATATGCCATTTTCCTTTAGTATTCTCTAAAACGTTTGCTACGTTTAATTGTATACCTTTATCTGTTTTAATAGTTTTACTTGCTGGTTTAGGCCGTTCAGTTTTATCAGGAACCTGGGCCAATAACGCTTCTAATGGGGTAACGTCAAATTCATTTTTTATTGCATTTATTAATGTTGTTATTAAAACTTTATCTGGTTTTGTGAAAATTCTAGCATAATTATGTTTTTGGTAACCTATAGTATATGTCTGTTTTAGATTGCGGATTATATTGTTCCACGGAGTAGACCATCTTCCTAAGACTATTGTTAGTTTTTCTCCTGCTAAATCTACTTGTTTAATTTTAAATTTTCCAAGGCCAGATCCTCCTCCGGTCCCCGTTTCTTCTCCGGGTATTGTTGTGGAGGTATCATTTGTTTTATCATTCGGTTGCAATTCTTCACGAACAACCATTTCAGAGGTATCGTACCCGTAGCCAGTAAGTAAATCTTTAAGTAAAAGAGTAAACCGTGGGTCTATTTGATAAAGATCTAATCCTGCTTTTTTATTTTTATAAAAAGCTTTCCAAGCATTTGCTGCACTTTGACCGATCTCGCCTAATTTTGCTCCGACTAATTTTAACATACTATTATATTTTTGTGGCGTTAGACTAAATATATAATAGTCATCACTTCCCCAACGATTTTTTCCTCTGTATAATATCTTATTTTTATCTATAGGAGTAGTATTTACCGTTTTACCCTGGGTTCCATTTATGGCTTTTTCTATGTTTGCATATAATTGCTCCCAGGTTCCTGCTAATTGTGTTTTTCTATATTTTCCTAAAGATTGGACAGCGGCTACAGCTTGCTGTATAGGCATTTGAGTATTATCGCTGAGTGGAAGTTTGGCAATAGCTTGAAAGTTAGCACTTATATGATCTGTTTTATTGAATCCTTGATCATCATATATCGTCGGCGCACCTAAACCATACATTTGTTGAACAATTTGTATTAGTGATACTACTGCTGGTCCTTGTATTGTTATATTAGTTTGTGATATCTTATATTCCATAATTTTAATCCAAAAGTTATTATTTATTTTCTAAGTATAAACGCATTGTCCTTTTAGAAACAAGAAAACGTTATGGAATATTTACTATTTTTTATTATAAAAAGGCTTAAGTGGAGTAAAACGAATTATTGCTGAACGAACTATAGAAAAATCAGTATTACAATTAAGAGTAGCATCACTGTCACCAAGTTCGCCAGAATCCCATGAACGAACCAGTATCTCTGTTTTAGACACTTTTTTTAATATACCATAAACGCTTATGGGTACAACACATCCAATGTTTTCAGCATGATCTAAAATGTCTACTTTTACAGGGTTTCCTATCCATTTTATGCCTACTCTTTTCATAAAAATATCTCCAATACATATAAGGAGAATGAGAACTCCTATACTATTGTACTGAATATCTCACTACTTTCCTTCGAAGTTAGAAAAAAATAACTACAAGTTTATGCATGGTAAAATATTATCGTTTATAGTAAAGTCGATAGAATTCTTCACATTCATCATATAATTTATCTATATTTAAGGTTTCAAATTGTTTAGGTTCCGGACCAACATCTTTTTCGGATGGTTTCGCTATAGCATATATCCAAAGTTCTAAAATCAATTCATTTAATTCTGTTTTTTTAGCATATTCTACTTTAAAATTTACTTTAACCCATTTGAATGTCTTTTTATCTAGAGTTATATAATCGTCCATATAAGAATCTGGAGTATAAAACAACTCACAAAAGATTGGAGCTTTGGTTTTTCTATTTTTTGGTAGTTTTCTTGCCCATTTTTTATAACGTGCCGCACGTATCTCGGAGATATTGCGTACAGCTTTAATTCTTTTGATTTTTTTATAAGTTTCAAAATCGAAAGGTGCGAAATAGTTAAATCCTGTTTTGTAATATTGTTGTGTAGTTTCCATTTTTGAATCTCCTTATTTTAAAAGTTGAAGTTTTTTAAAAAGTTTTCTTTTTGCCCCAAAGATTGGCTCAGTTGCGATAGCTGTAATTTCATTATTTTTGTCAGGTTCTCTCCAGACAATAAGGCGCAAACCTTCCGCAGACAATTTATCAATAAATTTGAGTAGATGCAATTCGGATGGAAGTTCTGATAGAACTAGATGAGGATGATCTATAACCTATGGATCATAAAAAGCGTGTGACGCTTCAATCGCAGCATGAGAAGATTGTACAGCTTTCTGGGGAAATGTTAAATCTTTTCGAGTAATAATATAAATATACAGCGTATTGTCTTCAATCTAAGTCATAATAAAAACCTTTCTATTTATTTATTAACCTTTTCTTGATTTTATCCTTTTAGATAAAATCATATGTCATGTTATCTGTATCAATACAATTTTCAAATAATTTAGCATGAGGTCCATAAGTGCATCTGGGACATTTTTGTGGATTAATAGAATCATGTATTTTCCAGTGTTTTTTGCTATTCCATACTTCAAGTATTTGTGATGGTTCAGTTAATCCTTCAGCTAATCTATATTTATCACGCTGGTCGCAACATAAATCTATATTAAATCCTTTTGGATGCGGTGTTATAACACATGTCATAACACAACCCCAACATTTTTTAAAATTATTATTTGCGGCTAAATTCTTGCCTACTTTGTGTGTTACAGTATAAACTCCGAATTCGTTTGTTCCATATGTTTTTGCTATGTTACATTGATCTTTTACAACTTCTACATTTACGCCAGCTATTCCGGCGGGACGAGCATGAAAACCTTTGCAGCCCAAAGTTCTTGCTAATTTTGCTGCTGCTGCGATTTCATGTTCATTGCCTGGGAGAATAAGATATTTGTAGAATATCCCATATCCGCTACTCTTTTTTTTAAGTGGATTCATTAATGTAGCTAGTAGTTCTATGTTATCAATTACTTTTATAAAACTATTTGTTTCTTTTACTTTTTCAAAAGTTTTAGGGGTCGCTGCGTCTACAGATACACCAACCCAATCACATAAACTAAGTAAATCTGGACAACGATCCATAAGTGAACCATTTGTAACAATACCAACTCGAATACCAGCATCTACAAGATCTTTAATAATAGATGGATGTAATGTCGGTTCGCCTCCTCCAGCTACGCAAACAGTTTTGACACCCCAATCTTTTAAAAATTTAGCTAATGGAGCATTCAATTTTTGATCTATTTTATGTCCAGAACCAGTGACTTTACTTGCATTACAATATGGACATGAAAAATTACAAGCATTTATAGGATCAATTGTTATAGTTACTGGAGGTGAAGCTTGTCTATCACTTAATGACTTCCAAAGTGGCGCATGAGCCATTAATTTCCAACTGTTAAAAGGATTATATTGATTTTCCCATTCACTCATAATGTCTCCCTATTTACTTATATATTTTTTATATTCTATTATATCGGTTATTCCTTTCTTTTTGTGTTTGAGAAAAATCATATTTTTCATCACTCGTGCCAGGATTTAAACCCGGAATCCCACGTTTAGAGCGTGTTGCTTTACTATTAAGCATATACGAGCTGATGTAATTTGCCCATACAGGGACTTGAACCCCGAATTCCAGATTTAGAGTCTGTCAGTTTGCCAATTAGCTTATATGAGCTTTAATATCTATTCGTCGTCGTCGCTTATATCCAACATAATTTCTTCACTGGCATACATGTGGTCATCTGTGATACCCATTGAACGATCAGATACATATTTGTAAAGTCCTTTTGTCTGGTTGTCAAATGCTTTTGACGTTCCAACTTTAGAACTTGAATATTTCATTGTATTACTCAATGGAATATTTAATGATTTAGCGACCATAGCTACATCATGATTTGCTCCGATGTAACTGAAAAGCCATTGTTTTGTTTCTTGTAAGGTTTTAGATTTGTTTGCTACTCGTGCATTATCATAATCTTTAGAATTATTTTCGGCTCCATCTGTAAATATAGTCACAACAACTTTAGATTCCTTATTCTCTTCTAATTCTTTTTTTAATTTTTTTTCTAGCTTATCTATGCTAGATCCTATAGCGTCATGCAAGGCAGTTAAACCACAAGGATAATATGATGTGTCATCAATATAGTTTATATCTTTTAGTGATTGCTCCCACAAAACGGTATTGACTTCGCTATTGAACATAACTAAAGAAATATAGAATTCCTGATTAGTATTCTTTTCTGCTAATTCTTTAATAGTTTTTATGTTATCATTGAATCCTTTAATTGTATTGTCTTTAGCAACCATCATTGATCCGCTTTTATCAAGAATTAATAGATAATGAGTCACAAGCTTTGTTGTTGGATCTGGAGTTTTATTTTTTGCTATTCTAACCATTTTTAATTGCCTTTCTTTTTCATAATAGTGCGTGCTTCTTTCCATTTCTTTTGATGTTCAGTATAATCTTCTATTGACCAAGCAATAGGAATAGGAATAGGGCATTTGCTTCTCCATCTTTTTTTGTCATATAATCCGACGCCCTCCCAAAGATATCCGTGATTAGAGCATCTTACCTTTTTGATAACGCCAATTCTTCCTTTATTACATATCGACACAGATCCGATTAATTTTTCTGCATTAATTTTCATATTTATTTTCCTTGTTTTTTGGTTTCTACTAAGTATACTCTTTTATCTTGCACAAATAGCACTTTTATTCCATTTTTATATAAACGAACATCTTTAATCGCATTATCTCTAATTCTTTTTATTGCTCCATTTACATTAGTTTTGTGGAATAACTCTATTTTTTCTTCTTCAACATAATTAACACAAATGCCGTTGTCGAGAACAACAAAATTTATATCAGTATCTTGTATATTTTCTATTTTTCTATATACATATTTTTCATTTTGGATATATATTATAAATCTATCTGTCTGGAAATTTTGAGCATTAGTTTTTCGTCCGACTACCATTAAAATATTATTTTCAAATTTAGCATTGAGGATTGTATATCCATTTAGTTCTTTTAGTTGAAGTTGTATATGCTGATGTTTTTGAGGGAATATAGAACAAAAAGTAGATTCTAATAGATTTTGGAAAAGAACTCCATCGAAAATTTGTGTTGCATTTTCTAAAATATTTCCGACTAATGTTATTGCTGCTAATGTTTTAGTCGGCAATTCCATAAATTCTAATTCATATAAACTATCGTTATTTTTTAAATATAGTCGTCCATCGTATGATAGCATAGATTGACCATAAATATCTGTTTCGATTTCTTTCCCGAAATAGGCATCATACAATTTTAATTTGTCGTTTTCAAGAGTCGCTATTATAGATCTGTTAAATTTAGGTGTTATTGCCACTTCAGAGAGTAATTTTAAGTTGTCCTCCCTTTTATCATTTATAAAGCCACCCGTTTTATTTACGCAGAATCTATAACCATTTAATTCTTGATATTTAAGTATTTCATTATTGTATTTAAACAATTCCGTTATAACCAGATCCGTATCAGCATCTATTGTTATATATTGTGGTGTAGCAACAATAGTTGTGGTTGTTATGTCTGGTGGAGCGCATCTTTTTCCATTTTCAAAAACATTGATATACCATTCTCTATAACTTTTTGGTATATCTTGAATGGGAGAACATGCTACTGGAATTGTTGTATCTTTATTAAAGATTGATACATCAGATTTCATTCGTTTATCTAATATAGTAGCTGAGTTCCCAACAAAATCTGGGTGTTTTCCTTTATATGGGTGTATTCCTACTAATAAATAACAACTTAAAATAGCAAAAGAAAACCAATCGGTATTCTCATTAAAGTCTTTACTGTGTCTATCTCGTATGTTCTCCATAAGTGCGGTTGCAGGAAAACTGGGAGTTTGATAACTGTCTACGTCAATTAAAAAAGATCTTTCATAATCGGTTTGTTGAACCAATATGTTCATTTCATTCAAATCTACAATAAGTATTTTATTTTTATGGACATCTTGTATTTTATTTTTAATATCTGTTATCAAATTACAAAGATTTTGAGTTGTAATTCCATTTTGAGTTTTAAATATTTTTGTAAATAGTTGACATAAAACAACATTTTTGTCAATAAATCTCATTGAGTATCCAATAGGATTGTCATTTTTATCTAAAAGGATATTGATCGGTTTGATGACATCGTTATTAGAAATAGCTGATAATTCTTGTATTTTAGATAGTGGTATTATATAGTTTTTATCACTATATATTTTATAAGCTTTATTCTTTTTTGCATAGACATCAGCTTGCCCACCGTTTCTAACGAAGTCTTTTTTGGTGAGAGATACTTTTCCTACATTTACTTCGAAAATATTCATAATATCATCCTAAATAAATTGCAGCTACTGACAAATCATCATAATGGCTTATTCCCTCTTTTTCTTTGTTTTGTAAAAATCTAGAAACTCGTCTTTGGACAAAACCATTGGTCGTATTTTTGAAATTAATTAAATCCAAAATAATATCGATCATTGGTACGCTGTTTCCAGATGGGAAAAGAAAAGATTTAACTCCATCAGAAAAGATAACACAAGTCTTAACATCTTTTGTATCAATACAAAAAGTTTTACTGTCGGCGTCATCGTATGAAGGCAAAATTTCTGCGGCAAATTGTTTGCCATTTTTTATAATTATTTTCCTGCAAATGCGTGGATTGTATTTTATATCGTTATACCTATCTCTAAAATCATTAGATAAGCGATATGCTAGGTATCGTGGAGCATTTGCAGAAAATTCTATGTCAAAAATTTCTATAGTATTGTCATGTTTAATAACCGCAGCTACGCCATCTCCACTCATATTTAGAGTTAAAGTTTTGCCTTGATTTATTAAAGTTATCAAAGTCGCAAATAATGCTTCAACATCAACATTTAAATCATGTATAGTTTTTTCAGAATTAATAATTATTCTATTCAATATATCTTCAATAGAATATATAGATTTTGAACTATATTCGTGGAATAATTTTCGAGCAGTTAAGGCTAATATTTTTGAGCCTATTTCGCTATTTGCGGCAGATGAGCATCCATCACTTAGAAAAATACCGCAATCTGATGCACATATATAATCTTCACAGAATTGATGAGCATCACCAGTTTTTCGATAGAAATCTATGACCATATTAAATATCCAATAGACACGGTTGTGAAGAGCTTAGCACTCCGAGAGACTTAGATTGTAGACTAATGCTCTTGGATACGAATCCAGCTAATTTTACAAATGTATTGGCATCTGTTTTGTCAATTTCTACATATTGACTTAATACTGCATCTTTTTGGAAATCTGATAAATATGTCGTTGTAGTAGAATATTTGCCAACTCCGACACCGACCAAAACAGTAATAAGTGATTCAAGTTTTTCATCTGAGCCGCATTTATCAATAGCATCTTTAACATTTTTAGATGTAGAAGTAGATTCATTATCTCCACCATCTGTTAAAATAAATACGATTCCATTAACAGAAAAATCATTGTCATATAGAGATTTCGCGTAATCATTTGTTGCTAAAATAGCATTTTTACTGGCGTCGAATAAGGCTGTTGAACCATGAATATTCAGAATGTTTTTATA
>Ga0307992_1001249_pt1 | contig 15210 bp, 16 predicted proteins | sample EllFjometagen133_FD_203162 | JGI IMG/M metagenome (GOLD analysis project Ga0307992, IMG submission 203162) | Marine microbial communities from Ellis Fjord, Antarctic Ocean - #133 | ecosystem: Environmental > Aquatic > Marine > Unclassified | place: Southern Ocean | collected 2014-10-08
CAAAACAGCCCAAACTGGGGCCCATTTTGTCTGTCTTCCTTTCTTTGCAAGAATTTCTTTTCTTTTAGCGTGCTTGATTGGCATTTTATTTAATTTCCTCCAAAAACTTTTTACCTTTTTCAGTAAGAATCCTTCCAGGTTTTTTACTTCTAACGCCTTTTATTGGCTTTTGAATTTCAGTAAATCCTGCTTTGTCAGCTTGCTGCAAAATAACTCTTATAATTTTTCCAGAGCCTTTTCTAAACTCTTCTGGTCTCATTCCCCTATCTTTCTTAGAACCATATTTTGTCTTTAATCTGTTAACTCCTACAGAACCTTTCTTGTAAATATTTCTTAATATAGAAGCAGCCCTTTTATGCCAAAAGTCTTCATCTTCAATAGGTCTTTCTTTAGCAGGACCTGATTTAACATATGCAACCCATTCAGGAGCCTCAAATTCAGGAATTTGTTTCAAAGCTTCTGCTAATTTTAGATTGTATTCTTGTGCATTAAGTTCATATACTGTACTCATTTTATTATTTCCATATTTGGGCTTGCTTTGGCAGCAATAGAACGACTTTGCCGTTTACCTAGAAATCTACAAGAATTAAGGTTTATAAGGGTTTCTACTCTCTTTTATTTCTTCGCCATTTCTTAATATTAATCTTATAACCTATTGTACTAGAAGTAAAGTTTTTGCCTAGTTTATCTAAGATTTCTTGTTCAATCTTCTTTAGTTCTTTTTTATCCCTACACAAACTTGGGAGCACGGCAACCTTAACATTGCTACAATCTATAAATTGGGTTTTTAAACTTCCAACAAAATTATCTGTAATACCGTTCTTACCCAATTGAATTTCTCTCATCTTTGGCATTTACATTATCTCCTTAAGCCATTTTTCAATTTCTAATTTCTTAAGTGTAAGTGTTTTTGGTTTCTTTTTTAATTTCCAGTTTCCTTCTTTAGCTAAAACTCCTTTTTTTACATCCTTCCCTGTAAATTGGTGCATTTTAACACTCCCTTTATTATCCCTCCAGTCTTGGCTCTTAGAAGCGCACATTAAAGCAGCTTGCTTAATCTCATGCTTTGTAGGTTTTAATTTTTCAATAACGCAAAAAGGACTTCCAGGTTTAGAAGTGTGAAGAATTACATTAGGTTTATCCTTAAAACTAAGGACAAGTTCATCATTATTCTTTGAATTTTTTCCTAAAAAGATTCTTGCCCCTCCATCAACAATATATTCTCTCGGTGTCATAAAATACTCAAGAAATAACCCTTTTTATGTTTTTGTACACAAAAATAATTATTATTTATATACTTCAGTGGCCCCCCAATGATTTATTGCTTGTTTTAATTCTGGATGTTCTTTTGCATATTTTCTCAAAGTAATTTTTTTCAAGGTTGCATCAACGGCAAGCCTCATTGCCCTAGCCCCAGCAACTGTTCCATATGGGTGTCCATGAATCCCCCCACCTGCTTGAATAACAACATCATTGCCCATGAATTGCATTATTTGAGGAACAATGCCTGGATGAACCCCTCCAGATGCAACGGCAAATACTGGTTTAACACCAAACCATTTTTGACTCAAGTTTTCTTTTGTTTCCTTCGTGCTTTCTTGTTCAATCTCTTTTTCTATGTGGAGAATTTCATCCTTGGGTCCATTCATTTTTCCGTAGGCAGTTCCAATATGTAATGTGTCAACCCCTACCATTCTTGCAAATTGTGCAATAACTTCCATTTTCATTCCATGGGTATTTGAACGGGTAAACATAGCGTGTCCTGCCCTGTGGGCATGTATTGGAAGTTTAGCATGGTTACGTGCTGTTTGTAAAGCGCTCCAACCAAGAGTTAGAATATCAAGCATAATGTAGTTCCCCCCGTTGTCTTCAACGAATTTTATTCTTTTTTTCATTTCATCGCATTCCGCAGTACAATTAACAAGATAAACTTTTTTCTCTCCAGTAATTTCTTCTGCTCTTTTACAAGCTTTAATTGTTTTCAAAAATCTTTCACGGAATTTATTGAAGTCCTGGCTTGTTAGGTTTTCATCGTCTTTAACGATATCACATCCCCCTAACCAGGATCTATACGCAACGTGTGCATGTTCTTTAGAAGTAAGTCCAACTTTTGGCTTAACAATAGTACCGACCAAAGGCCTATTGTAAACACCTAAATATTTTCTCAATCCAGGAATACCAAATTTGGGACCTTTGAAACTTTTTAACATTTTTTCAGGAATTTTAACATCTTCCCACAATAAACCCGTTACGCATTTCATCCCATAAATATTTCCCCCAATAGAAGACATGACGCAAGGCAAATTTCCTAGCTCAAATAATTTTAAAGGATAAGCGATTCTACAACGTTTATTTTTTGAATCAAGATAGTAAACCTTTGGACTTAGGGTCTTTCCAATTTTTGGATTCATTGTTTGAATATCTGTCCAAGTACCAACAGAACTTTCACCAGCAGTAATAGAACAAACCTCCCTAAAGGAATAACCTTTGGCAGGGGTTATTTTAAATTGGCAAATAATATCTGTTTTATTTGGCTTATATTTTAAATCAATAAAACTGTCATAATGTACCCTTGTCATTTTTCACCTAAATAATATTAGTGAGATTTAATTTTTAAAGTTATCTTGAAAGTATTTGTAATGAAAAGTCGGTTTCATCATACAACTGACCGTTTTTGTTTACTTTAATCCTATAGTTTATTTTGCAGGGGTTAACTTTCTTAGAGATGTTAAACCCAACCAAGATTGGAGGTTCCATCAAACTTTCAGAAGGAATCTTTATTCCTTCTCCAGATTTTCCTAGAGAGATTAAATTGTTTGCAAAAACTTGATTCATTTTACAATTATTTTCTTTTGCAGAGATTTCATATGAAAAGGTTCCTTCAATGGCTCCAATGTTTTTTATTGAGAGAGCAAATCCTGCCATGTTCCCTCCACTTTGAATAGTAATGTTTTTCCCAGGATAAAGAAGAGTCTTCTGTAAATCATTTTGAGAAGACAAATTATTAATCCCTTCTTGAACAGTCCCATTAATTTCTTTAATATTTACATGAAAGATGCATCCAATACAAAGGGCCTTAAATATTGCTGCAGCAAACAAAACTAAAATTATTCCACAAATAGGAAGAACTATATTAAAGAAATTTTTTTTGTTCATATTTTTAATATCTCAACACCTTCTTTTGTATCATTAATTTGATAACCTAATCCCTTAACTTTATCTCTGAATTTATCTGCATTTGTCCAATCTTTTTCTTTTCTTGCTTTCTCTCTTTTATCTACAAGTTCTTTAACTTCTTTTGGAACTTTTACTTTTTCAAATACAAGCAAATCCAATCCAAATACTTCATCCATTTTTTCTATTGTAGAATATTTTCCTTTAGCCTTATAGTCTCTAATTAATTCCCATAATGCTTTAAGTGCATTAGGCATGTCTAAATCATCGTTAATTGCCTTTTCAAATTCTTTCAGATATTTGCTGTTTATTTCTTTGTCTTTTGGAATTTCTTTAATTATGTTTTTTAATCTTTCATAGGAGTTCTTTGCATTGTCTAAGTTATTTTTTGTAAAGTTTAATTGTTTCCTGTAATGCCCTGTTAAAATAAAATATCTATAATCCATTGCAGAATATCCTTGTTCTTTCAAATTTTCTAGAGTAGCAATCTTGCCAGAACTCTTGCTCATTTTTTCCCCAGAGAACGTAAGGAATGCCCCGTGCATCCAATATTTAACCCAAGGCTTAACCCCAAATCCACACTCACTTTGGGCTATTTCATTTGTGTGGTGTATTTGAATATGATCTTCCCCCCCAGTGTGTATATCAAATTGATCTCCTAGGTACTTTGTAGCCATTGCTGAACATTCTATATGCCATCCAGGGAAACCAACTCCCCAAGGACTTTTCCATTCTTGTAATCTTTTTTCTCCCTTTGTAGAAAACTTCCATAATGCAAAATCTGTTTTATTCTTTTTCTCCCCCAAATCAACTCTTTTCCCTCCTTGGAGGTTTTCAATGTTTAATTTTCCTAGTTTTGCATAATCTTTGAACTTAGAAGTATCAAAATAAATACCATCAGAAGTTTTGTAAGTATAACCTTTCTCCTCAAGGGAATCAATTAATTTAATTTGTTCTGCAATGTGTTCTGTAGCCTTACACCAAATATTTGGCTGGATTATGTTTAATTCATTTAAATCTCTCTCAAATACTTTAAAGTAATAATCTGCAATTTCTCCAGGGGTTTTTCCTTCCTTTGAAGCGGCTTTTTCCATTTTGTCTTCCCCCTCATCCGCATCAGAGGTTAAATGTCCGACATCTGTAATATTTACAACATGTTTGACCTTGTAATCATTGTAGTTAAGAACTCTCTTAAGAATATCTGAAAAAATATAGCTTCTTAAGTTTCCAATATGCTGATACCAATAGACCGTTGGACCACAAGTGTACATTCCAACTTTTCCATTGTGAATTGGTTTAAACACTTCTTTCTTCCTGTTAAGTGTATTATATACTTTTAACATGTTAATTACCTAATTAATATAAGAAAACCTAGTTTAAAAAATTAGTTTATCTAGAAATAATCTTTACGTCTATGATTGCTTCAGCATAATCAGGATTATCCTCATTTTCAACATCTAGCTTATATCTAATCTCACAAGGAGGGGCATTTTCGGGAATCTTAAATTTAACCATCATAGGGTAATCCATAACGTTCCCCTCAGGAATACCAATTCCGTTCCCAGACTGACCTAGGGAAATAAAATTTGTTAATTGTTCAAGCCCCCTAGTTGTTTTTGGAATTCCACAATCATTATCCATAGCATTTATTGAATATCTAAAAGTAGTGGCTCCACGATCACTTCCATCATTTCTTATAGAAAAAGCAAAACCAGAGTCCTCTCCACCTTTTTTAATTGATACGCTTGTTCCAGGATAAATCGATATTTTAGTTAAATCATTTTGAGAGAATAAACCATTAATTTCTTCTTGAACTCCATCATCAATGCTATCAATGCTATTGCTAGCACCTCTGAAGATGTTTGTAGTTAATGTTAACCCTAAAACTAAAACAGCCATTAATAGAACTATTGTAACTATTGTCCCAACAGACATTTCCATTGCTCCTTTTTTGTTTCCGATTTTCATCCCCATTTTAGTATGTTGGTATTGTTGGAAGGCTTATTATTCCTGCAGCCATAAGAACAGCTATTATAATAAAGACCACACTTATGCAAATAGCTACAATACTAAGAATCTTTCCTTTCTTAGCATAAGGACCTTTTTGTTTATTTGTTTGAACGAAACCAATAATACCTAGAACTAATCCTGCAAATGGACTAATAAAAGAAAATACTATAGCAACAATACTAAGTATATAACCAACTAATACTTTCGCCTCTTTCATATCTAATATAGAATTTTTTATTTTATAAATGTTTCTTATTTTTTGCTATTCAATAACTTTAAAAAACTCCTATTCTCTAGATATTTACGTATGGGAATCTAGCTCAGCGGGAGAGCACATGACTGAAGATCATGGTGTGCCGGGTTCGACTCCCGGGATTCCCATATTTATTTTAAGTTTATCTAGAAAGGTATCTTGATTCTCTGAGATCTATTTCTTTGTAAAAATCATTATTTGCACTTTTAACTAAATCCACTATTGCAGTACGTGGGTTTTCATTAAAGATAATGTTCTCATTATGGACGATGCATCTTATTAATTCAGATAATTTTACACTTTTGATTTCTTTTTTATCCATTATTTTATATTCAATAGGCATAATCTTTACGCTCTAAAATACTTTATAATAATTATTGTGATAAAGAAAAATGTAAGTCAGGAATAGGCCAGATTCTGTATAACCTTGTCTTTTCAGGCAAACGGTCATTGTTAACATTCAACTATGCGTCTTAGACTTGCACCAGTCGGGATGCTCGTTCCATCGTAACTTAATACGCTCGTCTCTATCTCAGAGCCCTACCTCACAGCACCTAGGATTTCCCTAGCGACTTTATAATGGTGTCCGGACCTTCCTCAGAAATCAGAATTCATATTTTTCAATTCTTGACAATTTAATGTCAGATTCCCGATAGTTAACTACCTGACTTACAAAAATTAGAGGTTTTTTATGTATATAAGTGTTTCTGTTACCACCTTAAAAGGACATCAAATAGAAAGACTTATAAGGCAAAAATAAGTTTAATGTTACATGACAAAACAACCAACACTAAAACAAAAAGTATTGAATCAAAAAGGAAGAAGAAAAAAGATTCATAGAGGATTACATAAGTTAATCGATGGATTAATAGAATTATCAAAAGAAAATGAATTTTACAATAAAGTCCCTTTTCAAAACAAATTATTAGCCTACAATGCCTATCTTAATCTTGCAGAAGAAAATGGCTTGTCCAAAGATAAATACCAAGATTATTTTGCAAATAATTTTTAACATTCCAAGAATATCTTTATAAATTCTTTTTCCCCTAACTAATAATGGGTGTATTTTATCATTGGGGTTTTGGAATTCTCTTAATGGTTCTTTGCTCATATATTATAGCAAAAGCTTGCAATCTCTTTGAAGCTTCAACAGAATATCTTGGAAGAGATATGAATGATGGAATAAAAGGGGCAACATTAAATGCAATTGGATCTTCAATGCCAGAATTTCTAACGACAGTATTCTTTTTAGTTTTTGCAACCCCCCAAAATCTTGGGAGAGATTTTGCTGCGAGCCTTGGAGGGAATACAGGTTCTGCAATTTTTAATAGCATAGCTATTCCAGGTTTAGTTTTGCTAGTAACTTTTTTTGTTGTGAGAAGTGTCATAAATGTAAAAATCTCTAAAAAAGTAATACTGAGAGATGGTCTTTTTTTAATTGGAGCAGAAATTCTCCTCCTAGTTTTATTATCTAGTGATTATGTTACTCATTGGCATGGATGGATATTTACTGGATTTTATTTAATTTATTTGGGTTATTTAATCCGCTCCCATAAAAAATCAAAATCAATAAATAAAGAAAGTTTCTTTAAGCAAGATTTGTGGTATGAAAAATTTATACATTCAAAAAAAATAAAAAAAGGTCGGAGAGCAACATGGCTCTTAGTCTTAGCAGTGATTATTCTTTCAATATGTGCCGCTGGTTTAGTTGAAGGGACAAAACTCATTGCTGAAAGCATTGGAATTAACCCAATATTTATAGCATTAATTCTTGTAGCTGCTGCAACAAGTGTTCCAGATTTAATTATTTCATTAAAAGATGCAAAAAAGGGAAATTATGATGATTCTCTTTCAAATGTGGTTGGTTCAAATATTTTTGACATCACTATAAGCATGGGATTGCCGTTAGCAATTTATCTTTTAGTTACTGGCCAAAAAATAAATTTTATTGAAGCAGGGTCAAATTTAATTGATATCCGAATCTTTCTTGTAATAATAACAGTTATTGCACTTGCAATATACTACTTTGCAAAATCCCTAAGGAAAAGGCACGTTTTTATTTTAATGGGGACTTACATTATCTTTATTTTATATTCAATTGGGGCAGCGCAATATAATGCAGGGATTGAAACAACTATCTCAAATTTATCTGGGGCGTTTATTGATTGGTTAAGGCAACCAGGAGGTATTGAAGAGATATTAAAATGCCTAGGAAATAAAATGACTGGAAATTGGTAAGAATTTATACAAAGCTCTTTTAATTAAATATAAAAATACAATTTTCCTAAATTATTGATGGAAAGAGAGGTACCCTTACACTATTATACTAAGTCTAACAAAAGTTTGTTTAAAGAACTAAATACTTCTGCTGAAAATGGACTAAGTTCTGAAAAAGCAAAAGAACTTTTAGCCAAACATGGTAGAAATGAAATAAAACAAATTAATAAGTTAAAGCCATTTAGAATATTGCTTGAGCAATTTAATTCTTTTTTGATCTATATCTTATTAGCATCATCCATTGTAATGTTTGCAATTGGGAATTTAGTAGACGCAATAGTAATCTTTATTATTATTTTGTTAAATGCAGGAATTGGATTTTTTCAACAGTATAAAGCAGAAAAAGCAATAATTTCATTGCGTAAAATGATGGTTCCAAAATCCACTGTTCTTCGTGAGGGGAAAGTTGCGGAAATTCCATCATACAAATTAGTTCCAGGAGACATCATATTATTAGAACAGGGGAATAAAGTAAATGCGGATTGTGTTTTACTTGAGGCTGATGATTTTAAAACAAATGAAGCAATCCTCACAGGAGAAAGTCTTCCTGTTAATAAATCAGCAGATAAGTTGCATGAACAAACATCTTTATCAAAAATAAAAAATATGGTTTTTACGGGAACTCAAGTTGTTGCTGGTTCTTCTAAAGCACTGGTTCTTGCAACAGGAATGAATACGGTGTTTGGCCAAATTGCAGAAACACTCCAAGAGATTAAAGAACAAAAAACACCAATGCAAAAACGTCTCGATAAATTTTCTAAACAATTAGGGATGGTAATCTTTGGATTAATCGCATTGATTATTCTTGTAGGTTTAATTTCTAACTCTGATTTAGTAGAATTGTTTATGACTGGAGTTGCCCTCGCTGTTGGAGCAATTCCAGAAGGACTTCCTGCTGTTCTTGCAATTGCTTTTTCAATTTCTTCCACAATGCTCTCCAAAAAGAATGTTATAATAAGGAAACTTCCTGCTGTAGAGACTCTTGGGAGCGTAACGGTAATATGTACGGATAAAACAGGGACACTAACCCAAGAACAAATGACAATACAAGAGATATTCTCGGATAATATGTTTTTCAAAAAGAAAGGAAAGAATTTAATTTTCAAAGGAAAAAATTTCAAAATAAAAGATAACAAAGCACTATATTATCTAATGAAAACTAGTCTGCTTTGTAATAATGCCCGTTATGAGCTTACTGCCAAAAAATATTCTTTTGTGGGGGATCCAACAGAGCAAGCGTTAGTGATGAATGCTCTTGATTTAGGTTTTGATAAAAGAGAATTAATTGAGGATGAACCCTCTGTCAAGAAATTTGAGTTTGATTCTAAAAGAAAAATGATGAGCATTGTTAGAGATAATAAAAGAAACTTGACAATGTACACAAAAGGAGCCCCAGAAAAACTTCTAGAAAGATGTTCGTTTGAATTAGTTAATGGAAATATAAAAAATTTAAACGAATCAAGAAAAAAAGACCTTTTAGAAAGTTCAAGAAAGATGGAAAGGGAAGCACTTCGTGTTTTGGGTTTTGCCTATAGGACCTTCTCTAAAAAAACAGAAATAAAATCAATGAAGGAAGAAGGATTAATCTTTACGGGGTTTGCAGGAATGATTGATCCACCAAGAAAAGAAATTAAGAAAGCAATTGATGAATGCAAAAAAGCAGGGATCGTGGTAAAAATGATTACTGGAGACTCCCCTATAACCGCCCATGCAATAGCAACACAAATAGGGATTGAAGGAGAAATAATGATTGACTCGGAGCTTCAAAATCTAAAAGATTCAGAACTCCTAAAGAGGATGGATAAAACTGCAATCTTTGCTAGAATTACTCCCCATCAAAAATTAAGAATCACTAAGCTACTTCAAGAAAGCGGAGAAATCGTGGCAATAACAGGGGATGGAATTAATGATGTCCTTGCTCTCAAGTCTGCAGATATTGGGATTTCAATGGGAATAAGGGGAACTGACGTTGCAAGAGATGTTTCCGACATTGTTTTAATTGACGATAATTTTGCTTCTCTAGTTGAAGGAGTAAAGCAAGGAAGGCGTACATATGACAATATAAAGAAATTTACAAAATATCTTTTATCAGTTAACTTTAGTTCTATGTTCTTAATATTAATTTCAATCCTAATTGGATTTCCTCTGCCTTTATTGCCTTTGCATATTCTTTGGATTAATCTTATAACAGATTCTTTCCCTGCTCTTGCTCTTGTATTTGAAAAACAAGAGAATGTTATGAAGAGGAAACCTCGTCAGGAAAAAAGCATTTTAGATAGTATATGGATATTTATATTAGTTGTAGGAATTTTCTCGTTACTGATAAAGTTATTCATATTCTTATATACTATAAACGCTGGATGGTCTATAGAGAAAGTAAGAACGTTTGTAATGACGACGGGAATAATGTTTGAACTTTTCTTTGTATATTCTTGCCGTTCTAATACGCCATTACTAAAGAAAGGAATCTTTTCAAATAAGTGGCTTAATTATGCGGTATTATTTTCAATACTTGCCCACATAGTATTGCTTTACACCCCGCTTGCAGGGATATTTAAGTTAGTACCATTAGCATTAAGTGATTGGCTATTCATCTTGCCTTTTGCGTTATCCGGACTAGTTGTATTCGAAATTGTAAAATACTGTAAGAAATGTAATAAAAAGATTAAATCAGGTTAATTAGCCAAACGAGGATAAGTCCTACTCCTGCTCCAAATAAACATCCAGCCATTTTTCCTAGGGAAGTTGATAGAGCAGTCCTCATGTTATCTATTTTAAAATCTCTTTGATGTTCTGCAATGTGTCCTTCAAATAATCCTCCAATACCATCAGTAATGGTATTTCCTGCTGCTCCACCAATAACCGCTCCGGGAATTCCACCTAGTCTCCCGCCTAAAACTGCCGCAAATATTAATATTCCGTTATCAATTACCCCAAAGATTATATCTGGGTAAACCGCACGGAATTTTATTTTTGCCAATTTGATAATGCCCAAACTAATAAATCCCACAATAATAAATGCAAAACCAATTATTTTTTCATTATTTATAAAGTAAGCACTAATGCCAATAACAATAATAGACAATATTACAAAATTAGAAAAAGCCTTTAGAAATTTAAATTCCATAGGAATCTTCTTCTTTTTTCCTCTAACCTCTTTTTTCACCATTTATTTACCAATATTCTTTAGTTTAAAAATATATTTTTTAGAATAAAAATGAACAAAAAATAAACACGGAAATCCCAACTTGCAACGCTTTCTCAGGTATAAATAAAAAATGAGGCTTTTAGTAACTATATGCTGAAATTCTCGGCGAACCTTGAATCGTACACAATAGTTCTATCAACGCAGTCTTCTTCTGCGGCCTTAATTGTCTCGTTTTGCGGCTGGCTTCGAGCTTAGATGCATTCAGCTCTTATCCATTAATGCGTAGCTATGCAGCCTGCCATGTGACAACTGCTCACCAGAGGCATCCAAGTTCCGTTCCTCTCGTACTAGAAACTTGTTCCACTCAGACAATAACACACCTAGTAGATATCATACAAACTGTCTCGCGACGTTCTTAACCCAGCTAACGATCCCTTTTAATGCGTGAACTCCGACACCCTTGCACGCTTCTGCACGCGCAGGATAGGGAGAGCCGACAGCGAAATACCAAACCGCTCCGTCAATATGGACTATCGGGAGCGACCAGCTTATTATCCTTGGGGTAACTTTTCTATCAGACACGACTTCTATTAAAAAAGTACGTGGGTTCACTAAGCCCGACTTTCGTCTCTGCATTTCTTGCTTTTCAAAATACAGTTAGACAAGCTTTTGCCTTCGCACTCATCTCCAGATTTCCAAGCTGGATGAGCTTGTCTTTGGGTCCTATCGATATCTTTTCGACAGGGCGCCGCCCCAGCCAAACTGCCCGCCTGCTGCTGTCCCCTAAAGAGTAAGCAAACTTAAACAAAATGGGTAGTATTACAAGATTGCTCCACTGCCACCGAAATGACAGCTTCGACGCTCCTACCTATGCTATGCGTTTCAATTAAGTTCACAACAACAAGTTGCAGTAAAGTTCCACAAGGTCTTCGCTTCCCACTAGGCGTCTCTGGTCTTTGCACCAGAAAATATTTTCAGAGGGCTCCAATTGGGGACAGTAACAACCTCGTTAAACCATTCATGCAAGTCGCAATTCATACGACAAGGTATTACGCTACCTTAAGAGGGTCATAGTTACCCCCGCTGTTTAATGGACCTTAGCTCCCTTGAAAAGGAGTTTTAGACACCACCACTGAGCAGGTTTCACCAAGTATACTAGTCATTTCTGATTTGCACTTGGCTACGTTTTTGGTAAACAGTCGGGCCGTCCTTGTTACTGAGATCTACTAATGCAAACACATTTCTGAAGCTCACAAAAATAGACATCCCTTAAGCCGAAGCTACAGGACTAACTTGCCGAATTCCCTCAATTGGTTTTACCCTTCACGTCTTAGCCTTCTAAGCTAGGGCACCAGTGCTGGTTATGGGTACAGCTAACTAAACCCGTTAAGCAAATCACTTTTCACTGGCTCTTGGAATCAGCAACGAATTCAAAAATTCATCTGTGTCTATGGATTACCCTCGACAGATTTCTTATTAAAACACCCTTTCGAGTGCTTGCTTATCCGAAAGCAATAATTTACAAAAGGTTCAGTCAGTACAGGAATATTAACCTGTCATCCATCGTCGTACTCGGTTAGGATACGACTTAGGTGCTGACTAACCCTCGGCTAACATATATTGCCGAGGAAACCTTACCCTTTCGACGTTTTACATTCTCAGTAAAATCACTTCCTACTATTACCAGGATTCTCGTTAGTATTCGCTCCATCCTTGCTCTCGCAAAAACTTCTGCGCAAATACCACGCCTGCTTACCCGAACACCCTTCTGGGTGCCGTCAAAGTATCGGTATTGTGCTTTAGCCCCGTCCATTTTCAGGGCCCTGAACCTCAATAGGTGAGCTGTTACGCTTTCTTTAAATGATAGCTGCTTCTGAGCTTACATCCCTAGTGTCTCAGGTTCAAGACACCTTTTGATACACTTAGCACAAATTTTGGGACCTTAACTTTGATCTCCTTTGTTTAGGTCTCGGAATAGTATCTTACATACTATCCCTGTTTCTTGTCCAATGCAGTAAACAGTTTCTGAGTTGAAAAAATCTCCGTAAGCATTAGCCCCTGCGAGATTGATCCGTACTTTACACCGCTTACAAGCAAAACAAGACTATACGTAGGCATATTTCAGCAGGAACCAGCCATCGCCAAATTAGATAGGCTTTTCACCCCTATCCACAGATCATTCGAGTACATGTCCATAACAACGGTTCAGCCCTCCATCCTCCTTTCGAAAGACTTCAGCTTGCCCATGGATAGATCATCTGGCTTCAGGTCTTATTCATGTGACTAACGCATTTTCATACTTGCTCTCGCTACGGCTTCCTTTCAAAAAAAGTTAACCTTGCCACATAAAAAAACTCCCTGGCCCGTTTTTCGAAACGTACGTTACAAACTCTTTTTAAAATTCGTAACAAACTGTAACTGGTAGATTTCAAGTCTTTTCACACTCTATTAAGAGTACTTTTCAGCTTTCCCTCGCGGTACTAGTTCACTATCGGACTTTGGTTTTATTTAGGGTTAGCAGTTAATCCTGCCATATTCAGACCTCCAATCCAGGAAGCCCTACTCGTTTGTAAAATTGATCGCCTGTTTTCCTCTACGGGACTATCACCCTCTAGAGTGCTCCGTTCCAGGAGACTTTGAGTAGTCAGGTACGATCTCCATTTACACCACATCTCCAAAGATATTACTATCTAAGGATTCAGCTTGCCCTGTTCCCTTTTCGCTCTCTGCTAGTAAGGGAATCACAATTGTTTTCTCTTCCTGCCGGTACTAAGATGTTTCAATTCCCAGCGTATTTCCGCCTCTCGGCGCATTAAAAGATCCCGGGATTAATGCCTGCATGCGGCTCCCCCGGGCTTATCGCAGCTTGCCACGTTCTTCATCAAAACCAAAACCAAGCTATTCGTCTACCAGCATAAATTAGTAGTTATGCCTGAGAATTAGATATTTCCATATGGAAACTCTAAAAATATTGTAAGTGGGATTTCCGTGCTTATTTCATTGAACATAAAACCTCATAGAGGTTATTTGCTCTCAATCCGATAAGAGAAGTTACTCTCTCACCTTGTCTCAAACTAGAAACCGCAGTCTCTAGTCTTTGTATTGAGTATGATTTCCAAACGAAGTTTGGGTGATTGTTATGGGGCTATTTGATTTCTGTACTTTATTCTGTACTGTTGGTCTAGTAGTTTTTGCCGTCCATCTGGAATTATTTTTTCCCTTACATTGACCTTCTGTCCTGGTGTTGCCTTGTCCAAGCTCATTTCAAGAGTTTTCTTGAACATTCCATATTCAAAGCTGTATGTTCCCCCTGGGACCATCATGGATGTTTTATTTTGTACCTGTTTCAAAAAGTTCTCATTGAGCTTCACTTTTGAAACACTTATTCCTCCATTAGCATAAAGGATAATCGTTCCTTGCGATTGATTTTCCAAATATACTTCCAGTACTTTTGCACTTGGGGTCTGGTTCATTTTCGTTTCCTTTCATTTTACTTGTTTCTCCTCTTGTAAATCCTTTGAAGGATTTGTATATTTGAATATGAAGTAACTAACTATTACAGAAATAAAAGAATGGACCTGCCGAGAATCGAACTCGGATCTCATCCGTGCAAGGGACGTATCGTAGCCATTGGACAACAGGCCCATATGTTGACTATGATTTATAGCCCCCATGACTTTTAAATTTTCTGTAATGAGAGGGTATGTAGAAATTAACATTTAATTATAAATCTCTTGAGCATATAAAATATAGGAGGTGATCCATCTGCAGGTTCCCCTACAGATACCTTGTGACGACTTAACCTACCTTGTCTAGCCAAAGTTCTCCTTCGAAAAGTTTCACCATAACTAAGCTCGGTTGGTTTGACGGGCAGTGTGTGCAAGAGACAGTGACTTATTCACCGTTCGTTGATAACAAACGATTACTACGGATTCCAGTGTCACGAGGCTGAGTTACAAACCTCGATCTAAACTAAGATGGACTTTAAGAGATTAGCTTCTCCTTTCAGAGTTGCATCTCGTTGTATCCACCATTGACGCGCGCGTGTTGCCCAGGGGATTCAGGCTGTACTCACCTAACGTAGCCCAAACTTTCATCCTCGTTACCAAGGCAATCTCCCTATTGTACACGAAGTAAATAGAGATGTGGGTCTTGCCTGTTACCTGATTTAACAGGTCACCTCACGGCACAGGCTGACGTCGGCCATGCAGCTCCTCTCAGCGTGTCAGGTAAGCCCTTCAGACTGACCTTCATTCTGCTGTCGCTCCTGGTGAGGTTCACGGTGTATAATCTAATTGAACCGCACGCGTCACCCGTTGTAGTGTCTCCCCGCCAATTCCTTTAAGTT
>Ga0307992_1001250_pt1 | contig 15208 bp, 6 predicted proteins | sample EllFjometagen133_FD_203162 | JGI IMG/M metagenome (GOLD analysis project Ga0307992, IMG submission 203162) | Marine microbial communities from Ellis Fjord, Antarctic Ocean - #133 | ecosystem: Environmental > Aquatic > Marine > Unclassified | place: Southern Ocean | collected 2014-10-08
GCTAACAAACGTTTATTCTGTTGATATAATAAGTGTCTATCAATATTCATGAAATAACCCTTGATGTCTAATTTTAAAACATATGCCTTTCTTGTGTAGTTATGACTAACGGCCTGCATAAAATGGGTTGTGCGTTTAATGCCATAGGAAGTTCCTTTTTGTAGACGACAGCTATAGCAATCGGCAATTAACTGACGGTCGTAATTAGGATTAAGTTTTTGAAATAAATAATGATGGATAATGCGATCGGAAAAATCACCAGCAAAAATTTCTCTTTTTACTGGTAAAAAAGCGATAAAGCAGAGACTTGGCTTGATTTTATAGTGATGTTTTTTAATTTTTTCCTCGAGCAAATTACAAGCTCTTTCTCTCTGCCATCCAAATTGCTTAGTATTTAATTTCCAGCGTTTATGTCTTCTGGCGGCCAGATAAGCACTAGTAGTCTGGACTATTTTTTTTATCTGTCGAATGTCCACTTTTTCATTTTTTATTAGCTTATAAATAGCCTGTAAATTAGCTTATAAATAGTTTACAACTTACTCTAAAAAATGTATAATTATAGTATAGAATAAAGATAAGCTAATGAGGCAATTAATGCTTAAAAAATTTTGGTTTAGAAACGGAAAGTTTGGTTTTTTCGTATTTTTTGTGTTGCCTTTTTTCTTTATTTTTTTGTTATCAGGGCGTGATGCCTTAGCGGTTGATGGTTTATTTAATGGCAAGTTTCTTACTGGGCAAACTGATGATTATTTATTATGGTTTCAGACCTATGATCAAAGTAATTCTCCTTATTATTTTGATCATCTCTATATGGACAAATCCGGAAATCTTGGTATTGGTACCACCAATCCAACTACTAAATTATTTGTAAACGCTGGTACTGGTGACGCAGTTAATGTTGGTGGTGGTAGAATTCGTGGTTTAAATACAACTCCAGTTAATGCTGATGAAGCTGTACCTTTAACTTATCTACAGAGCAATTATGCTCCTATTGGCTCTGGTGCTGGCTCGGCCTTTGTTCAAGGTGGTAATTCTTTTGGCACAACCGCAACTTTAGGTACGAATGATAATAATCTTTTAAATATTGAAACAAATAATGCTGTTAGAATGACGGTTTTAGCTAATGGTAATGTGGGGATTGGGACAACAGCTCCGGGGGCGAAGTTGGAAATAATAAAATCAGGCAATGAAGGAATTATTATTCAAGATGATCAAGCATATAATAATATAGATTTGTTAAAATTAATAGAGCACTCCACTATATCTATTCGAAATTTAAGGTCTGGATCTGTAAGCGGATTTTTTATTGGTAATTATGATAATGATATTCCAATAATTCAGGCAGCAAAAAATGATGGAAGTGCTGGAAATAATTTATTAATTAATCCTTATGGAGGTAATGTTGGGATAGGAACGACTAATCCAGGATATAAATTGGATGTCGATGGGGCTATTAATGGAAGAGGTAATTTGACCATAACGGAACCCGTTGGTTCAAGTCAATTTTTGATTGAAGCCGGACAGATGTCTGCTACAAATAAGATAGGGGTTGGCGATATTGGAGATAGTTTTCTTGGAGGTTATGCTTGGGGATTTTATACTACTGATTCTACAGATAGTCAGGTAAAACCGAGTATTGTTTTAAGAGGTGGTAGCGCTCAAGGAAGAACTGAATTCTATGCTGATAGTGTTGAAACAATGCGTATTGATAATACTGGTAACGTAGGTATTGGAACAACTAATCCAAGCACTAAATTATATGTTAATGGTGGTACTGGCGATGCGGTTAATGTTGGTGGTGGCAGAATTCGTGGCTTAAACACAACTCCAGTTAATGCTGATGAAGCTGTACCTTTAACTTATTTAGAAAGTAATTATGCTGTAAGTTCTGGTAATCTGTGGAAGGGAACGGAGAATGGAAACATTTGGAACGGTGATAGTGGTGCTGGTAATGTTGGAATTGGAACGACAAATCCGAGTGAACTACTTCATTTGGATGGAAGTGGTGAAAAATATATTAAAATTAATTCAAATAACGAAGCCGCAGGAGTAATAATCTCTTCAGACAGTACGGTCCCATGGAAACTATACCAAAAAAATTCTCACGACGGGTTTACTATTGAGTCTGCTGGTGTGGAAAGGATGTCATTTTTAAGCAACGGTAATGTAGGTATTGGTACAACCAATCCAACCACTAAATTACATGTTTATAATGGAAGTATTCCTGCTGCAACAACTAATTTGTTGTCATTGCAAGGTTATAACGGTGATGTAGGTGCGGTTCCTGAAGCAATAGCAATAGAATTTAAAACCTCTGATACTAATTCTTTTGCTTATTCATCAATTAGGCATGCGGTAGTAAATGATACAGATTATGGAGATAATGATGAAGGTGCCAGTAACTTAATATTTAGTACTACTAATGCTGGAGTTCCTTCTGACAAAATGATTATAACTGGTAGAGGAAATATTGGTATAGGGACTAATAATCCAAGTACTAAATTGTATGTGAGTGCTGGCACTGGTGATGCAGTTAATGTCGGTGGTGGTAGAATTCGTGGTTTAAATACTACTCCAATTAATGCTGATGAAGCTGTGCCTTTAACTTATTTGCAGAGTAATTATGCTCTTGGAGATAATGTTGCTTATGGAGATCAAAAAAGTTATTCTTCTGTCGATAGTGATCCAGGTGTAGATGCTTGGTATACGTTATTTACAATTTCTGATAACGTTAATACTCCTGTTTTGTGTAATATTAGGGCTTATGCTCATACTTCAGCTTCGTTTATTGTTAGTGAGGGGTATTCTACAAATAATCAAATGATTACGATTTTGAATGCCAATACTGCTAAAGTAAATGGGGGGTATAAATATTTAGAAGGAGTAAGAATTACAGATACTGGAAAAGTTCAAATTAAATTAAACGGAGGAGCAAGTGTGAGTGTATTTGCCGAAATAATTGGTTCAGGAAGTGCTACATTGTCTTTAGTTTCTACTTTAGTTAGAGAGCAAGGAACTCCTGTTATTAAAGATGTGGTAGATCCTTTAACTAATGGCATGGTTAGGTCTTTTGGACCTTTAGTTTCAAATTCTGGTGATAGTTATTTTAATGGTTCCGTCGGCATTGGAACGACGAATCCTGCGGCAAAACTAGAAGTTTATAATAATGTATCTTATTGGGCTGATTCTATAGTTAATGCAAACAGTCCTTTTATAGCTTTTAGGATTAAGAGTAGGGCAACATATAACGCAACTTTAGCTGTTGGTGCTATAGGGGGCCCAGACAGAATTGGTTTCCAAGCATTTGGTTCTGTTGATAATACTTCTAGAGAAATTTTACTTAATCCATTTGGCGGTAACGTCGGTATTGGCATAAATAATCCAAGCACTAAGCTACATGTAAACGCTGGTACTGGCGATGCAGTTAATCTTGCTGCTGGACGTATTATTGGTTTAAATACTACTCCAATCAATTCTAGCGAAGCAGTGCCTTTACTATATTTACAGAACAATTATTCACCTCTTGTAAAACAACATAAAACGATTAATGATGCTAATTATACTGTCTTAGACGCTGATTATGTGATTGGTTATAGTGCTGTTACTGCTAATCGCACTGTTACCCTACCTGATGCTTTATGTATCCCCGGACGATTCTTTGTAATTCTTGATGAGAGTGGTCAGGCTGGTATTGGTAAGACAATTATTATTGATCCGGAAGGTTCAACTCCAATTATTGGACAGCCCACCTTTAATCTGCTTGGTGCCTATAATTCTGTTTATGTTTTTTGTGGTAATTCTGCCTGGTTTATATTATAATAGTTATAGTATAGGCAGAGATGCTGTATTTTATAAGTTTTTATCATCATACTTAATTTATATCTTTTATTTATTAATCATAAAATAATTTAATTAATCGACTTAGGAATTATCATTCCACAGTCAGCAAATTTATGAAAAAATCACTAAAAATTGCCGGCATTATAGTGCTGGCCGTGGTCGTCGTAGGTCTTATCGTCTGGGCCTACATGAGTCAGCCAGACTCAAGTGTTGTAGGTATTGACGGTAACAAGGTATCTAAGATTGAAGGTGTGCCAGATGCGATGTTGGAGGATCAAACGCCTGAAGCGGCTCAAGCTACTCAAGATTTAATCAATGACTTAGTTGTTGATGGTGATCAAGAGGTAAAAACTATTCAGACTGCTGGAGATGCTTCTGAGACCGAAGCTATGCTTGATGAAAATGGAGAACCAATGGAGATGCTTGATGAAAACGGAGAACCAATGGAAGCTCCCATTAAAGAAATAAAAATGGTAGTTGTTTCTCCTGGTACCAGTGGTATTAATATTGAGACCGGTAAGGTTATCAATGAGGTTGGTGAAGTCTTAGCCAATGATGTTAGTGCTGGTTCACAAGCAGCGCCTCAATCATCTTTTCCGGTTGATGTAACTGAATTACCCAATTCAACTATTAAGTTAGATGTTACCAGTAATAGCTTTACTCCAAATGAATTTACTGTTAATCGCGGACAGGCAGTGAGTTTAGCTGTAACTAATGTCAACACCAATACTTTTTCTGAAGTATTTCGTTTTGATGACTCATCTTTATCGGGTGTAGTTTTGGGCCTAGCTAAAGGTGAAACTCGCTCTATTACTTTCAACGCTCCTGATAAAGCAGGTGAGTATACTTTCTATTCCGATATGTTTAACCATCGTGATCAGGGTGCAGTGGGCACAATGATTGTAAAATAAATTAGAGATTTTATTGAGTGTGGGCGGGCCTTAGTGGTCTGTGGACAGGGGCTCGCCTGCTCAAAGCTTTAAAGGAAAAATACTTATGCGAAATAGCGTAGTAATTCGTGGATTGTTCTTGATGCTACTTGTAGCCAGTCTTTTTATTTTTGGCGTTAATCCGGGCTCAGCCGCCTATATTACTGCCGGAGATAGTCAGTGGCTCCAGAATGCATCCTCGATTTATTACAATTCTGGTAATGTTGGGATTGGAACGACGGAACCAAGTTATCTCTTAGAGGTTGATGGTAATGCTGCTGTTTCTACTTTATATGTAACTACCCAACTTTCAGGAGATAGTTATGTTTATTTTTATGATGAAGGTACTACATCATATAAACATCTATTTTATGATAAATATGATTCAGGCTCTCTTCCTACGGGAGCACATTTTACATTCAATGATGATTTGAAAGTAGAAGGGGAATTTCATATAACAGGTCAATCAGAATTGATGGGTAACGTTGGTATCGGCACAACGGCGCCAGTGGCAAAATTGGATGTAGTTGGAGGTAATTTGCGTGTTTATAATGGTGGCTCGGGTATTTATTTAAAGCCAGGGGTTAGCTCCAGTGCTCCTAATTTAATTGGTAACGGTGGTAATAGCGGCGAAGAAACTGCAGTTTATGGTGGTGGAGATGTTAGTGTAAATATTGATTCAAATAATAATGGCACAAATTCATTTTATGTAAGACAGAATGCGCAAAGCGCCGGAAATATTTTATTTAAAGTTGGTGAGGATGGACTTTCTTATTTTAATGGTACTAATGTCGGTATCGGCACAACTAACCCAACTACTAAATTATATATTAATGGTGGTACTGGAGATGCGGTTAATGTTGGTGGCGGTAGAATTCGTGGTTTAAATACAACTCCAGTCAATGCTGATGAAGCTGTGCCTTTAACTTATTTAGAAAGTAACTATGCTCCAATTGGCACGGGCGCTGGCTCTGCCTTTGTTCAGGGTGGTAATTCTTTTGGAACAACTGCAATTTTAGGTACAAATGATAATTATCCTTTACATATTGAAACCAATGGTGCTACTAAGATGACTGTTACCACTGGTGGTAATGTTGGCATTGGGACGACGGCGCCAGGGGTGAAATTGGAAGTAAAGGGTGAAGACATACTTACAGAAATTGGAACTGACTCAAGTACTGTTTTGAGATTATGGAGAGATGTTACAGAGGGTGGTTCTAAAAATAGTGTTGTAGATTTAAAAATCAGTAGGTGGAGAGGGGATACTAATGATTATCCTGCAACCCGATTAGATTTTGTTTTGAATGGGACTACAAATGATGACAGTCCAGATATAAATGTAATGTCACTTTTAGCAGGATATGGAGGTGGCTCTAGCGAAGGTAGGGTCGGAATTGGCACAACTGCTCCTCGTAGTAAGTTTGAAGTAGTCAGCGGTACTGCCAATGTTAATGCCGATGCTGCTGGTGTGGCTGGTAATTTTACTGGACCAACTCAGGTTGGGCAAGGCTCTCTTTTGAGTTTAGAAAGTAATGATGCTGAGGCAACGGATAAGGGTGGAATATTGGGCTTTGGTGGTAGATATTCGGGGTCTTCATATGCTAATTGGGCCTCTATTAAAGGTTTAAAAACTAATAGTACTTCCGGTAATTATAGTGGTTATCTTTCTTTTTTCACGAGATTAAATGGCGCTGGTAGTGTCGAAAGAATGAGAATAACAGATACCGGCAACATTGGCATCGGGACAACAGCACCATCTTCTAAATTGAGTACTTATTCTTCAGTCGGTTACACAGATGTACCTGATATGCTAAAAATTGAAACCTATAGATCGGATTTTACTTCTATAGGTGGTTCTAGTCTTCTATTTAAAAACCAAGATGGTAATGACCCTGTAAATGAAGCAAGGATTAAAGTTGTAACAGAAAATGATGGTTCATTGGGAATTAATAATGAGGGATCATCTAGTTTTATATTTAATATGACTCATAGTGGTGTTGCTTATGATCGTGTGATATTTAGGGGCGATGGTAACGTCGGAATAGGCACAACCACTCCAAGTACTAAATTATTTGTTGATGCTGGTACCGGTGATGTGGTTAATGTCGGTGGCGGTAGAATTCGTGGTTTAAATACAACTCCAACTAATGCTGACGAGGCTGTGCCTTTAGATTATCTACAGAGTAATTATGCTCCAATTGGCACGGGCGCTGGTTCTGCCTTTGTCCAAGGTGGTAATTCATTTGGCACAACTGCTAACTTAGGTACAAATGATAATTATCCTTTGCATATTGAAACAAATAATGCTACCAAGATGACTGTTACCACTGGTGGTTATGTTGGCATAGGAACGACGAATCCTGGGGGAAGACTTAGCTTTGGAAGTTCGATTAATGATAATATAATAAACTTGTATGAGTCGTCTAATGATAAATATGGTTTTGGTGTAAGATCTAGTCAGCTTATGATATATAGTGGTGTTCAGGGGGCGGCGTCTGGTGGAATTACTTTAGGAAAGTTTGACGGGACAACGTTTACTGAATCTATGAGAGTTACAAATGCCGGCAATGTCGGTATCGGCCTCACTAACCCCACTGCTAGACTCCATGTCTCTGGTAATGCAACAATTGACGATAAGTTAATATATACTAACAAAGGAGATAACATGCTTCTAGATTCTGAGTTTAGTAATATGGGCTATTGGGGCGGTGAAAGTGAGTATGTTGTTCAGACAGACACTTTACCCAATGGGTATGTGGTAAATGTTTATAAACAAACAACCACAGGCTCTAATATGCTTTCCTCTACTGCAGTACCCTATGATAATACTAAAATGTATAAAATTAGTCTTTGGATGAAGACAACAACGGGTGGTGCGGGCAGGAAATATTTTGGTTTGCATACATATGATGCTGCAGGAGCTGCAACTGGGGTTTATAATTCAGGGGGAGCTTTAAATACCAATCCTTATTCCTTTGCCGGCGATATTCCTGGGACTGGTTGGCATTATATATCTTATTATCTATTGCCTTCAAATGCTTCTACTACTTTTTCTTGTCCAGCTGATAATTATGGATCATGTTTCAGAAGCAATCCGACTGCAACTAAGATATTACTTAGATTTGGAAACTATAGTTATACTAGTGGAACAGTTGATCTCTATGCTGCTCTACCTACCATTGAAGAAGTTGACGCTGAACATTCTTTCTCTCCCCAGTTGAGAGATACTAGATTATTAATTCAGGCTGGAGGAGGAGAAACTTATATGGGTGGTGATGTTGATATAATTGGCAACGTTGGCGTTGGTATTACCAACCCTAATGCTAAATTAGCAGTAACTGGTGGTAATATATTTATCAATGATGCTGCCATTACTTCGGCCACTCCGAAAGCAGCTATTACTAAAGAATATTTAGATTCTGCTATTAGTACTGCTGTTGGCGAACCTGTCGGTGCTGGTAGTTCTGGTCAGACTTTAAGAAATACTGGTTCAGCTTGGGTGGCCAACTCCACTTTATTTAACAATGGTACTAATGTTGGTATTGGAACGACGGCACCAGGCTCTTATAGACTTTATGTTAAGGATAATTCTTATACCAGTGGTATAGCTTATGCTGGTGCATCAATGCGTGCTCCAATTTTCTATGATTCCAATGACACTAGCTATTATGCGAATCCAGCTAGTATTTCATATTTTAATGATATGCGAGCTAATATTTTTTATGATAAGGGCAACACTGGTTATTATATGGATCCGGCAGGTACTTCAATATTTAATTCTTTAAGAGCTAGTGTTTTTTATGATAGGAGTAATACTGCCTATTATGTGGATCCGGCTGGTACTTCTCATTTAAACGTGGCTAGTTTTGTTGGCAACGTTGGTGTTGGTATTACCAACCCTAATGCTAAATTAGCAGTAACCGGAGGAAATATCTTTATCAATGATGCTGCTATTACTTCGGCTACTCCAAAAGCAGCTATAACTAAAGAATATTTAGATTCTACTATTAGTACTGTCGTTGGTGAACCTGTTGGTGCTGGTAGTTCCGGACAGACTCTAAGAAATACTGGCGCAGCTTGGGTGGCCAATTCCATTTTATTCAACAATGGTACTAATGTTGGTATTGGAACTACTAATCCAGGTTCAAAGTTAGAAGTTAATGGTACTGCTTATTTTAATAACACCGTTACTCTTCGAACAAATTATAATAAGACTTTAAAAAATTATTTTAAGAATGATGACACGGAATCTTTTATCAATATTGATGATAATATGACGATTGCGGAAATTGCTGAAGCTTTGGGTAGGGGTAGTAATACAAGTGGTATGACTAAAGTTGATGATTCGACTGCTCCGGCGCCAGGAGCTTTTGAAGTTTCTGGTTATCAGGGGTGGGATTCATCAATTGACTGGAAGGTGGATCAAGATTCAGAATATATTTTTGAAACTTGGATTAAGGTTGTTTCTAGTACGGCAACTACCCAAAGATTTTATGCTGGTTGGACCATGTATAATTCTAGTAAAGTAAGTTTTGGAAATGTTGCGAGATATTGGGGTTCGATTGGTACAGAGTATGACTCTAATTCTCATAATGATGGTGAGTGGCATCATGTGGTGGCTCGTATATCAGGAGTGGGTTCAAGTTATGGTAATTTTATTGATGGGACTGAATATGCTCGTTTAGTTTTATTATTAAATTATAACTCTGGTGATACAGTCACTCGCTACGCTGGCATGAAATTGTATAAATCAAAAAAGATATTTACCAGTATATATGCGGCAAACGGAGGTTATTCAGCAGTTGATACTGATGGTAAGTTAGTTATGGATTATGATGGTAATGTTTATCCTAATAATTTGGTAGTGTCTGGAGCTGGTCCTCATTATTTCTCTAATGGTAATGTCTTTATTAACAGCGCTGTTATTACTTCGGCCACTCCGAAAGCAGCCATTACTAAAGAATATTTAGATTCTGCTCTTACTACTCAAGATACCAATTGGAATTTAAATGGTTCTAATCTTTATGCATCTTCTACTTCTTGGAATGTTGGAATTGGAACGACTACAAATCAATTTCTTCATAAGCTGAATGTTGATGGTTCTATTTTTGCTACCGGCTTAGATATAGATGGAGGAGATATTACTATGTCTGGTGGGGATATTACGGGAATAAATAAATTAGCCGTTCTTACAATTGATCCTTTGTATAACATCAAAGGTGTCAATTATTCTACTTTTGCTTCAGCCATTGTTGGTGGAGTGAAGGAAGAATATCTTGGTCGGGGTGAATTAAGAGATTTAACAACTCGGGGTGAATATGAATTGGTGTTGAATTTTGATCAGATTAAAGAAGGAAGCGATCTGTGGGTTTGGCGTCAGGTGGTTGATTTTAGTCCAGAAAATATAGAAGCAAATATTACTCCCTACGGTAATTATGCTCAGGTATATTATTTAATTAAAGATAATAGTATTATTTTTCGTTCTGACAGGGAAATTGATGTTAGTTATCGTTTGGTCGGTAAGCGTTGTGATTGGCGTCAGTGGCCGACCAAAGCCATTGATCAGAAAGAAAAACCTGGAATGGTTATCTATTGATAGAGTTGTAGATTTACGTTATAATATAAGTGATAATTATAATTTGAATGTTTTATCTGCTAGCCCTTAATCTTTAATTGAGATTAAATTTTAGTTTAGATAATCATTCGTTAATAAAATTGGCGGCGTCTGCAGATTTTTCTTCTGACGACCTCCAGCAAAAATATGGACAATACAAACAAGCAGATGGGTGGGTCCAAGAAGAAAATTTTCGTAATCTTGGGTTTGGTCATTATCGTCGCCATTATTGTGGTTGCTGCCGTAATGAGTAGTAAAAATGGAGGTAACAATTCCTCTGATAATCAGGGGTCTGCTAGCGCTGATATTCCAGCTGACGCACAACCTTATATTCCCGAAGGAACTATTGATGAAACCGCCACTGATGAGACTACTGGTGAAGCTGCTGATGAGATTGGCATGGAAGATGAAATGGCTGTTCCTGATGTTTTAAAAGAAGCTGTTGTAGCTGTTGTTGGAGCTAATCCAATTACTAAAGAGGGGGTGGTAGTAACTACTGAGGGTGTAGAAGTTAAAAATGATGCTGTACCAATGTCTCCTGGAGCGCCAAAGCAAACTTCTCCAGTTGCTAAAGAAGATTTGACAGAGAGTGTGATCCAATTGGAAATTTCTGCAACAGGCTGGGTCCCAAATGAAATTTCTGTTAAAGCGGGGGCACCAATTACTTTGGCTATTACTGCTACTGATGATTTTACCCATGTTTTAATGTTTGATGATTCATCTTTATCTGCTGTTGCAGTTGGTGTTTCTCCTCATGAGACTCGGGCTATTACTTTTAATGCGCCTGCCACTGCTGGTGAATATGCTTTTCATTGTGATGTTCCTGGCCATGCTAGTCGGGGTGAAGTTGGTAAGATGATTGTAGAATAATTATTTCAGATTACGGATTGAAAATATAGTTAATATTTAAAAACAGTCGCCCTCGGAATCGGGCGGCTGTTTTTTAGACAAAAGAGGGAATTTATACTAAAATATAGATAGAATGTATTGATGTATTTCTATGTTTACAAAAAAAGTTGCATCTAAAAAGTTACACAAAACTGTTAAATCTTCAAAAAAATCTTATCTGAATAAACATTTGGATTTAAAATATTTTTGGCCAATTTTTGCAGGTTTATTTTTCTTATTTTTATTAAGTGTTTTTAATTTACTTTCTCTTTGGCAGATTAGACAAGAAATGAATAATAATTTAGTGGAATTAAAAACCAATATTAATTTAAATCAGGATGTTTTCAAGTTAAAGGCTGTGAAAGATGAAAAAGATCTTCTATTTAATACTTCTACAGTCGTGGTTGATAACAATACTATTACTACTACTACTATATTAATTGCTCCTTTGCCTGATTTAAGGGTGGAAGTGCCTGTGATGAAAGAAATTATGGCTAGTTCAAGTGTTGCCACTGTTAATGGAGACAATCCTGACATTGAAATACCGGTGATCAGTTTGAATGATTCTGAACCGCCAGTTTCTGAACATTTGTTCAGTGGTCGGCTAAGTAGTATTAGTGATATTTTTTCTGGTCTAACCAATATTGACAAATCAGCAACTGATATGTTTTGGGACTATAATATGACTGCCTTTGTTTTTCCTCCTGTTTATGAATTGAATAAACAAAGTAATTGTTCAACACCTGATTGTGGTTTATCCCGAGCAATGACTGATGTCCAATCCAGTTGTTTGGATGGAGGTTGCTTATCTAAATTGAGTGATGACAAATTATCATTTGGGGGGAAGGACTTACAACTGCCTCCGGTTTTCAAAGATAAAAAAATTAAGAATATTAATATTTTTTCATTGGATAATCAATGGTTGATTGGTATTGTTACTGGTTCTAATATAGATGAACAGGGTTGGGTCTATTGTTTTGATGGTCTATCTTTTTCACCTTTAATTAGCAATGAGACTGAATATCAAATGAAGCCTCGTTATCAGCGGGGTAATGGTGAGATTTTTTTTGGTGGAGATGCTCAGGATTTTTTAGTTTTATATGCTGGCTATGATGCTGTTGCCTATCGTTTCCGAGAGAGAAAAATTGAAGATGTTAGTAAATATTTTGGTTTAAGGGTTAGTGACGGTGGCTTTAAAGCACAAATATTAAAAATAGGAGAAGGGCAATCAAGTATTTATTATGTTTGTAGTTTAGATAAATATAAGGCGAAGATAGTTAAGATTTGGTCAAAAGATGCTTTGAATAGTGGTGGTGCTTTTGATTTTAGTACAATTTTTTCTGCTGCTTCTTTTAAACCCCAAAGTATTTTATGTGGTGTCAGTGATGCCCAAGAAAAAAAATTATTGATTTCAGCTAAAATTGGAAATAGCTATGAACTATGGAATTTTCAGGATAAGGGTTTTGATAATAGTGGTTCGAGACAGATAACTTCTGTTAATTTAAAGTCCAACAGTCAAAAATTAGTGAAGGCAGCTGTTATTTCTAGTTTGGGTATAGAAAGTAAATCTGGTTGTCCGGGTTCTAGTGTCGGGGTTTATTTGGCTAATGAGAAGGAAAATTTTAATAATGTTAATCCTTATCTATGGCATGGTTTTTCTAAATTAGCTCCAGAGTTATATTGGCGTTTTGTATTTCAACCGGAAGAAGATTCTTTTTATTCTCCCTGGTTTAGTGATGTTGGTCGTTTGAGTTATTTGTCCCCGGAAGAATAGAATTAACAACTATACTAGTTATTATAGGGTCAAGTTATTTGATTGTTATTAGTAAAAATGTTATAATTTTAAATAATAAATATCATTAATATCTCCGTATAAACGGAGATCAAAACATTTATGAAAAATAAGAAAATTATTATTCTCGCCGTTATTGTGGTTCTCTTGGCAGTTATTGCGATTATTGTGGTTAATAATAAAACAGTTATTAATCAGGATCAATCCGATCAAACTAATAAACTAAATTCCAAGGAGATTCCAGCTGATAGCGTTAATAATGAAACTTCAATTCCATCATCTGAAAGCTTAGCTGATTCTCCGGAAATGAAAGCTTTGGCGGTAATGCCTGGCTCACCGGAAGCACCGAAGCAAGAAGTTGTTGAAACAAGTAAAATTTCAGAAGAAGCAATTAAACTTACAGTTTCCGATTTAGGGTTTGAGCCTAAAGAATTTACTATTAAGTCTGGACAAGAAGTTTCTTTGGCTGTTACCTCTAGCGGTGATAATGTTCATGTTTTTCTTTTTCCAAACGCTTCTTTGATGGGTTTAACTATGATGGTTTCCAATAACGAAACTAAAGTTATAAACTTTACTGCTCCAGCGGCTGGTAGCTATGAATTTCGTGATGATATCCCAACTTACCGCGATAATGTTGGAACAATGATTGTTAAATAATCCCCCTGCTATCCTCGCTATCTAGGCGAGGATTTTAGGAATAACTATATGAATAATAAAAAACTCTGGATTATATCGGCTTCAATTTTTTCTGTATTAGCTGTTTTTTCTATTGTGCAGGCAGCTAGTTTGCAGTCAATTGACTTTGTAGGCGGTGGATCGGTTACTAGTTCAAATTATACCGGTAAGGCTGCTACTGCGGGAACGGCAGATGCTACTAGTTATGCGACTAGTGCGGGAAGTGCGACTAATGCAACCAATGCTGTTAATGCAGCTAATGCAAATGAAGCATATGCTCTAGACATTGAAGATTCAAGGGCCGCTGAAAGACTTCCGAGTGAAATGCCCGGAAAACAAATTACAGCAGAGTTTACTGATGAAATTATTGGAGGCTGGCACTCTCTTATTAATGTTAAGGGTTGGGGCGATGGTTATGCTTCTTGGCAACTTATAGGAGGGTCAACTATATCTGCTCATGAAAATTTATATTTTAGATCTGGAATAAATGCAACATGGAATCCTTTAAGAACGATTATCCACTCTGGTAATATTGGTTCTCAAAGTGTTAATTATGCTGTTAGCGCGGGAAGTGCAACTAATTGTACCAATGCGACTAGTGCTACTAATTGTACCTATGCTGATGACTCTGATAAGTTAGATGGATATCATGGTGCTAGTACTTCAGCGGTAAATACCTATGCTTTAAGGAATTCATCTGGAGATATTAATGCAAGATTATTTAGATCAGAATATGATTCAACAAATCCCACTATTGGTTATATAATGACTCAAATTGATACAGTTTCTAATAATTATATTAGACCTTCAACGGTTGCTCAGGTTAAGTCGTCCTTAGGGGTTGGAATTGCGACAAGTGGAAATGCCAGTACGGCTACTTCTTTATCTGCCAATGGTGCTAATTGTACCTCTGGTAATTATCCTTTGGGGGTTAATCAATATGGAGCAGTTGAAAGTTGTACGCCGCTTCCTAGTGGTAGTGTCAATACTGACGAGCAAACCCTAGGAATATCTGGAAATACTATTACTTTAACTGATGGTGGAGCCGTTACCGCTCCTTACGCTACTAATGCTGGTGCAGTCGACGGTCAAAGTTTTGCTTGGTCAAATAGTAGTAATAGCCCGACGTATTTGTGGGCCGCCAATAGTAATGGCAGTGCATTTCTAGCTGCGAGAGGCAGTATAAGTGTAAATTATGCCACTACCGCTGGAAGCGCTACTAATGCTGTTAATGCCGATAGGGTTGATGGTTATCACGCTACTAGTTTTATTAGAAGTGATGCTAGTGATACTTTTTCTGGTTTATTAACAGCTTCTGCTCTTAATCGTCGATCTGGTATTTATGGATCATATGATTCAACTAAAATTGATCATATTTGGTCCATGGGGACCGGATATAAGATAGCTACTGATGGATCTACTTTTGGAAATCTTTATGGCCTTGCCTATTATCACACCAACAATGGAACT
>Ga0307992_1001251_pt1 | contig 15202 bp, 13 predicted proteins | sample EllFjometagen133_FD_203162 | JGI IMG/M metagenome (GOLD analysis project Ga0307992, IMG submission 203162) | Marine microbial communities from Ellis Fjord, Antarctic Ocean - #133 | ecosystem: Environmental > Aquatic > Marine > Unclassified | place: Southern Ocean | collected 2014-10-08
GAATCCTGGAACAGAAAGAGAAATTTTTTCAATGCCTTCTTTAATTAAAGAATTTTCACTTGAGAAAATACAAAAATCAGGAGCTATTTTTAATGTTGATAAACTAGATTGGATGAATGGTTTTTATATTAGAGAGAAATCTCTTAAAAAATTGACCGAAGGATGTATCCCTTACTTGACTAAAAGTAATTTGATAAAATCAGAAATTGAATTTGATGGTTTACCAGGAGAGTTTTACGAAATTGTGGAAACTAAGGAAAAAATTAGTTTAAAAAAGATTGAAAAGATTATAGGACTGTACCAAGAAAGATTAAAAAAATTATCTGATATAACAGAACTAGTTAGTTATTTTTTTAAAAAAGACTTAGAGTATGACAAAGAACTTTTGAGATGGAAAGAAATGGAGGATAAAGAAATTAAAAATATATTCAAAAAATTAAAAAAGATTTTATCTAAAATAAAACTTGAGAATTGGACTGAACAAAACTTAACAGATACATTGATGACCGAAGCTGACAAAATGGAAAACAGAGGCAAAATGTTGTGGCCATTAAGAGTAGCTTTAACAGGAGAAAAAGCTTCTGCTGGACCTTTTGAAGTTGCAGCAGTATTAGATAAAGAAAAAACATTAGAAAGAATAGACTTTGCTCTATCTAAGGTATAAAAAGACTATATATTAATGGATAGGGGGTTGACAGGCCTTTGTATAAAGACTATATTATAATAGATAGTGGTTCGCATAATTACACTTAAGCGTATAATAATAGATCTATAATCTATATATGATGAAAAAAAGCAAAAAACCGATTCCCCAGCACTTAAATGATTTCCTAGACTGGTTAGAGATTGAGAAAGGGTTAAGTTCAAAGTCTCAAGAAAATTATGCAAGATTTTTAAAAAGATTTTTGAATTGGTTACGATTAAATAAATTAGAGAACATAAAACCTCATCAACTTACTGCCGAGCAAGTTTGGAAATATCGGACATTCTTGGCTCGTCAATATACTTCTAAAAAATATGCCTTTAAGGAAAAAAAGACCTTGCAGAAGACAACTCAAAGCTATTATCTAATAGCTCTAAGGTCTTTGTTAAACTATTTTGCGGATAGAGATATTATTGCCTTACCTGCTGAAAAAATTAAGTTGCCCAAAAAGACAGATGTAAGGATCGTAAACTTTTTAAACTTAGAACAATTGGAAAAATTATTTTCATCTCCAGATACTTCAAAAATTAATCAGTTAAGAGATAGAGTCATTTTAGAAGTATTCTTTTCTACTGGCATGAGAATAGCTGAATTAGTTAGTTTAAACCGAGAACAAGTCAAACTAAAACCAGAAACAAACGATTTGGAAATCGTAATAATTGGAAAAGGCAGCAGACCTAGAACCGTTTATTTCTCCAAAAAAACGATAGACTGGTTAAGAAAGTATCTCCAAACTCGAAAAGACAAGGAAAAAGCTTTATTTATTAACTATAGGAATAAAAAAGGTTCTTCTCGAAGGCTGACAGCCCGAGCAATAGAAAAAAGCATAAAAAAATATGCTATTATGGCTGGATTACCATTAACAATAACACCACACGTGATGAGACATTCATTTGCCACTGATCTCTTAGAGCAAGGAGTAGACTTGAGAACTCTTCAGGAATTTTTAGGCCATAAAACTCTTGCAGCTACTCAAATTTATACCCATGTTACTAGCAAAAGACTTCGGGATATTCATCGAAAGTTTCATAGCGACGGAAAATTAAAGGAATAAAAATAAATTATTATTCCCCTACGTTCTCAATTTCTATACTTGGTTTCTGGAGATAAAATTGAGTTAGCATGCCAACACCAAAAGAAAAAAGACATAAAAGAATAACTATTAAAAACAAAAAAATGCTATTTTTATTATTTTCAGCTTTTAGAGAAATAAACTTGAAAAATTCTTTTAAATTTGTTAACATAGGTTATTATTAAAATATTATGTCTACAACAAAGTCAGCGGGGTCAACTAGGTTGGGAAGAGATTCTCGTTCTAAAAGATTGGGAGTTAAAATATATCAAGGACAAAAAGTACAGTCCGGTGCTATTATAATTCGCCAAAGAGGAACAAAATTCATTCCAGGAGATAATGTTGGTTGTGGAAGAGATTATACTCTTTTTGCTTTACAACCAGGGATAGTAAAATTTAAAACTAAAAGAAAAAAAGGATTCAATGGCTCTCAAAGAATTGTAAAAATTGTGGAAGTAGTATCTAAATAAAAATATTTAAATAAAAGAAACGCTTAGTAGGTCTAAGCGCTTTTTTTTATGCAAGCTTTAATAAATGCTTTGAATAATGGATGAGGAGTTAAAGGTCTTGATTTAAATCCTGGATAAAATTGAACACCTATAAAAAATGGATGAGATGGGACTTCTATTATTTCAATTAGGTCTTGTTTTGGGTTAATACCCGCCATAAGCATTCCTTTTTCTTCTAGTAATTGCTTAAATTCATTATTTATTTCATACATATTACGATGACGCTCCGAGATAAGATGAGATTTATATGCTTTATAAGATAAACTTTTAGGATTTAATTTACATTCGTAAGATCCTATTCTCATTTTAGGTTTTAAATCTTTTTTTTGTTTTTTTGTTATGTCAATAATTGGAACTTGACAATTTTTAGAAAATTCCGTAGAATTTGCTTTCTCAAGCTTACAAATATTACGAGCAAATTCAACAACTGCTAATTGCATCCCAAGACAAATGCCTAAAAATGGTATTTTATTTTTTCTACAATATTCAATAACTTTTATTTTACCTTCCACTCCCCTATCCCCAAACCCTCCAGGCACTATAATGCCATCAAAATCCTTTAACTTTTTGAGTAATTTTTCATTATTCTTATATTTTTTAGAATCCAACCAATAAATTTCTGGCTTTCTATCAAAAGACCAGGTGGCATGTTTTATGCCTTCAACCATTGATAAATGACAATCTGTTAAAGCAGTTGCCTCTGGTTTAATGTCTTTTTCTACTATCCCTATTTTAACTACTTTTTTATCTTTATTTATAATTCCGACTAATTTTTTCCATTCTTTCAAATCATTTTTTCTAGCCTTTAAATTAAATTTTTTAAGTATACGATTACCTAAATTATCTTTTTCAAAATTAAGTGGAATTTCATAAATTGACTTAATATCTGGGGCAGAAATAACATCTTTTTTGTCAACACCACAAAAAACAGAAATTTTTCGTTTTCTAACTTCATCTAAAGCAACTCTGGAACGAGCAATTATTATGTCTGGCTGAATTCCTGCTGAGTTCAACGTTCTAACAGCATATTGAGTAGGTTTTGTCTTCATTTCTCCTATTATTTTTGGAGATGGAAGATAACTTACCAAAATAAAAACAACATCCTTAGGATGTTTTAATTTTAACATTCGAGCTGCTTCTAAGAATAAAAGATTTTGATATTCTCCTACTGTTCCTCCTATTTCAATCAGCACAAAATCTGACCCTGTTTTTTTCTGTACATTGTTAATTCTACGAATTACCTCATTTGGAATGTCAGGAACTACTTCAACACATTTTCCATTATATTCTAAGTTTCTCTCTTTGTTTATGACTGATTGATAAACTCTTCCAGTAGTCATATAGTTGTCTTTGGAAAGAGTTTCATCCAAGAATCTTTCATAGTTTCCCATGTCTTGGTCGCATTGATCACCATCTTCCGTTACAAAAACTTCTCCATGCTCTCCTAAATTCATTGTTCCAGCATCAACATTAACATAAGGATCGATCTTCATTGCTGTCACATTGTATCCTTTACTTTTTAAAAGCATGCCAAGCGAAGCATTTGTTATGCCCTTACCAATTCCAGACATAACTCCTCCCGCAATAAATATATATCTAGGCATTATTTTTTTGGAGTTATTATAATTTTAATTTCTGCTTCTAAGCCATCTTGAAATTTCAATTTTACTGGAAACTCTCCAATCTCCTGTAATGGTTCTTCTAATTCTATTTGAGTCTTCTTTATGTCGTAACCTAATTCTTTTAAGGCTTCTGATATCTTTTGTTGATTTATCTTTTCAAAAAGTTGTTCTTCATCACCAGTCTTAACAGAAATCTCTACTTCTAGCCCATCTATGTTTGAAACAGAATTACTAATCTTTTCTAATTTTTCATCTGCTTTCTTCTCTTGCTCTTTTGCTTTAATATCCGCCCATTTTAAAAGTTTATCTGTTGCTTGAATAGCTAATTTTTTAGGAATTAGATAATTTCTGGCATAACCCGAAGAAATTTCTTTAACCTCATACTTCTTCCCCAATTTCTCAATATCTTTTATTAAGATTATCTTCATATTATTCTATTTATTAAATATATTCTACCTTAGATTTTCGATAATTTCAATCGCCTTTTCTAATTGTAAATCTTTTTCTACGTCATCCCCTTCTTCAACTATGATATCTGGTTCCAACCCCATGTCATTAATACAATGTCCACTAGGTGTTAACCATCTAGCTATAGTTACTTTTAAGAAAGAGCCATCGGAAAGAATTATAGGTTTTTGGACTGAACCTTTCCCAAAAGAAGTCTCCCCTACTAACTGGGCCTCTTTTTGGTCTCTTAGGGCCCCAGCTAAAATCTCTGAAGCAGAAGCTGACCCATTATTAATTAAAACAACAACTGGGAAAGAAGATAGGGTTGCTGGTCCTTTTGATTTATAAACTTTTTGTTCTTTATCTTCTCCTTCGTCTTCTGAAACAACAAGCATCCCCTTCTCTAAAAACCAACCTGCTATATCCTGAGCTGTTGATAAATATCCACCTGGATTATTCCGTAAATCTAAAATTATCTTATTACATTTTGAATTTAAAATTTCAGGAACAATTTTTCTAAATTCTGAAGTTAATATTCCATTAAATTGATACATTCTTACCAAAGCAATATCTTCATTTTTTATTTCCCATTCCAGAGTTGGTATTTTAATAAGCTCTCTTTGTATCTCTATCTCTTTTGTATTTTCCCATTCTTCTCTTTCTATTAAAAGCTTTACTTTTGTCCCTTCTGGGCCTTTAATCAATTCTACTGCCTTTTCTATTGTAATATCTGTAGTATAAACATCCTCTATTTTTAAAATCTTATCTTCCGGTTTTAAGCCTGCTCTTTCGGCAGGACTATCTTTAAAAGGTGAAATAATTATAAGTTGTTCGTCTCTAATCCCAACTACTGTTCCAATCCCTTGATATTTACCTGATAATTGTTGTTCAAATTCTTCTGCTTCCTGAGGTTTAAAAAAATTAGTATAGGGATCACCTAAAGAATTAACCATTCCAGCTATTGCTCCATAAATCATTGCTTGATAATCCATTTCTGTTCTATCTAAGAAATTCATTTCTGCTTGTCTCCATGTTTCCCAAAACAAAGAAAAATCTACATTCTCGGGAATACCTAAATCACTATTAATTATTTGAGCAGGAGCTGTTTTAAGAATATTGTTTTCTCCAGTATAAATTCCAAATTTATAAAATAAAAAACAAGCACCCATCAAAAAAAGGATTAAAACTGTTCTGCTTAAGAAATTCTTTTTAATTTTAAACATATTCTTATTATATAGAATATAACTCCATTTTTCAACTTAATAAAAAACTGGTAGAGATTAGGTCTCTACCAATCCATACCTGTTGGCATTAAATACCAACAGACATTTGTTCTCTTTTTTTCTTTTTCTTCAAGAAATCAGCAATAAAAAGATAAATTAAAATTGCAATGAGTATTATCCAAATGTATAAACATTTAAGGATAAGCCAAATTATAAAAAGAATCAAAATAATAAATAAGCCAACAATAAATGAATCTTTCTTTCCTTTAGGATCAACAAATCTCCAAAACAACAGAGTAGATAAAGCTAAGGCAAGATAAATCCAAATTGCCACACAATGATAATTGGTTAGATAAAAAATAATTGATAAAAAGATAAGGGCTAAAGACCAAATAAACCATTTCTTCGCTCTTCTTCTTTCTCTTTTCTTACTCAGAGCACTTTCTATTAATAAACAAACAGCTAAAATCAAGATTACCCACCAAGAGAAACAAGGATAACAAGTACTACCAAGCCCTCCAAAAATATCACCAATATCTGCTAATAAACTAGGGAAAAAACTAGTGATAACTTCTGGGATTAGTACTACTATTGGTTCTTCTTTTTCTTCAGTAGTTGTTCCTTCAACTGTTGGCTCAGTCCCCCCTGTTGGAGGAATGGTTTCTCCTCCTGGTCCAGTCCATTCTCCTGGAGCTTCGCCCGGAGCCTCATCTTCTTCTTCTGTTTCTGTCCCAGCTACTCCTTTTGTAGTAAAACTATGTCCTACGCTAACGGTGTCAGGTGAAGCGTGTGAAACACACCGATAATAATAAGTGGTTCCTGGTGAAAGACCCGTAATATGAACCGTGTGGCTACCTGTAACTCCATATGGATTGGCAGGTGTATCATATTCAGGAGTTGAGTATAAATAATCATAATTTGGAGGATTATTTGGGTTTAAAACATGAGGAACATTGTAAGGAGAGTAAATCACCCGGCTAGTGGATTGCTTATTGGTATCCCAAGTAATAGTTACACTATTGGCTTGGATATTATTAGCCATTTCATTATAGATTTCCAGCCCAGATATAATAACTACTCCCCCTCCTCCTCCTGGTATTTCAGGACCTATTGATTCTTCACCAAAAAATAATATTTTAACATCAAAATTAGCGGTTGAATTTTGGTAAGTATTTCCAGCAGCAGGACTAAAGGTCATTGAAAAATAATATTTTGTTGTTGCTCCTGTGTTTAAATCAGAAAGGACTTTTTCTCCAGCTCCATAGAAATTAGCTAACGAACCAGAATATAAAGTAGTTCCATTTTCACTGACAACTAGATTTAAGACATCAGAAAGACAATCTGTTGAACATCCAGAATTATCTATTACATTTAAACCTATTTTTTTAATTTCTACACTATTATTAGTTACGTCAGCATATCGCGTCACACTTTCGCCTGGAAGAAAGTTTGCTTCAGAAAATAATGGAGTGTTTTCAAAATCTACTTTCAAAAGAGGATCTACCGCTTGAGCAGAAGAAACAAATAACAAACTAGCACTAAAAATAGTGATTAAAGAAATTAAGATTGTTTTAGTAAATTTATTCATTTTCATCTTGGCTCTTATTTTATTCTTGATTAATTATTATCTCTGGTTCTAGTAAAATTGGCTCTTCTTCTATCTGTTCTGGTTCTGGTTCTGGTTCTGGTTCTGGTTCTGGTTCTGGTTCTTCTACAACATCAACAATAGTTTCATCAACTATTTGATCAGTTATTTCTTCAATAATTGGTTCTTCAATAACTAGTGGTATCTCTTCAACTGTCTCTTCTTCAAATATTTCTTCGACTACATCTTTAACTACATCTTCTGTTGTTTGCCCCGATGTCTCGGTCAATGTTTCCGTAACTATTATCTCCTCAGTAGTTGTAGCTTCTTGTTCAATGTCAGTAGTATTTGCCTCCGTGCTAGTTGCTTCACTAACAATTATTTCTTCTGTAGTACTAGCAGTAGAAGTAGATTCTTCTTCTAATTCAAAATCCAAGAAATTTGGAGAAGAAGCCAAGAAAAGATCATCAATAATTACAAGTTCTTCTGGTGTACTTGTCCCCGTATCTATACTTTCAGATTCTAACTCTCCTCCAACTGGCAACGCTTCGTTGTTTATTATTTCTTCATTGAACTCTGGGACAGTTGTTTCAAAAATTACATTTTCTTTGTCTACAATATTAGGTTGGCCAGGAGTTGGGATAGGATCTACCCAATTATCACTTCCGTCAGGAATTCTAGCATAAGATTTATCAATTGGCACAGAGCCAGAAGAAGTACTATTAGTTGTGCCAGGAGTATTGTTAACGTTAGTATTAGGATCTCCATAAGTATAAGAGTCCATTTCTAGATTATTTGGAGTATAAAGAGTAACTGTGCCTGAACTATTGTCTAAAATATCATCCCATCCTTGAGGATTAGAAATAGGCGCAGAAATAACTAACCAACCCTGAGCAGGAATAGTAGTGTTTCCTCCAGAAAAATGTTCAGTAGTAGTAGGGTCTATATTAATTAGCTTATTGTCTGTTTCAATTTTATAACCTTGGAGATTAATTGGAAAAGCAGTTTTATTATAAAGTTCAATAAATTCAGGGTAGCTTTCAGCATTAGGTAAAAATTCATTCAAAACAACTTGAGGTCCTAAATAATCTACTTTTATTGTACTTTCTATCTTTTTCGTATCAGTAAATCCTTGTGAAGAATCAGGTAAATTAGTTTGCCAACCATCAAAAACAAATTTGAAATTGCAAACTTTACCTTGGAAAGAATCAGCAATATCATTTGGCAAAATAATGCTGTAATAAAACCATTGTTCTGTTCCTTCACTTGGGTCTATATCAAATTGATCGTTAAGATGAGGAATTTCAAAATCGTCATCTCTGTAATCCGCTAAAGCAGAAAGTTTGTCATTGTACTTTAATCTCATATCACGGTTAGCATATCCTTCACTTGGTGGTCCATGATAATGGTCATAAGAAATTTTCAAATCTAATTGATCACATAAATCAGCATCTCCATCAATAAATTCAAAACTGACATCGTGTTTTAACGCTAAACTGGAAGCAGTTTTACCAACATAAATGTCTCTATTCACTTGATCGCCTGGTTCCATGCTGTCCGCCCCAGAGACAAAATTACTTTGACCAGACCTTAAGGTCATATCTAAAACACCTGCTTGGAAAATATCACCTACAGAATTTTCTGTATCACTAAAATAAGCAAAAGTTTGACCAATAGCCAAAAGCCCAGTCCAGTTAAGGTTAATGATAATCAATAAACAAATAATTTTGGTTAGAGATTTTTTCATTTATTTTCGATTTTATTCTCCTTAATTTCTTTAAAAATCTTTTTTATTTCATCTCCGATTATAGCCCCTGCTGGGATTAATATCATAATGGCAAATCCTAAAGGTTTTTTGGCAAAATCTACAGCATAACCTATAAAAGGAATACTAAATAAAACTTTACCTAAAACATCCTTTTTTTGAATCTCTCTAGTATCTGGTGCATTATTAGCATCACCTTTGGTAATATAAATTGGCTGCCCTTCAGTAACTTTGATATCATAGATTCTGTGGGTAATTGGTGTTTTATCTCTAGTTATTTGATCAAAAGAGATAATATCTCCAATCTTGTAATCCTGCATTGGTTTTATCATCACAATACTTCCAGTTTTGATTACAGGCTCCATTGAGCCTGATTGGACAACCATTATTTTATAATTTTCGGTAATTGGTAGAACTGAAATCATCAGCAAAATCGCAATTGCTATAATAAAGACGATAAAAATATAATAAATTGTTTTTAATATTTTCATTGCTAATCATTTCCCCTGACTACAATGTTCAGGGGAAATTCATTAATAATCAAAACAGAATTATATATCCGTGTTGTCCTAGTAAATCAAGGTAAAATTATTTGTTCGTGTCTTCGTAGTGGATCAAGGTAGGATTATTTTCAAACAGATATTGCTCTGGGTTCCAAGCAGTCATTGGTCCAGTTTCCATTCCATCTGAATTGTAATCAACACAAGGAACTAGCCAAATCTTTGCTCCTGCTGGGTAATTGCCATCACCAGAATTAGGTAAATCTATACCCAAATTTGGATTTCCGCTAAATGTTAAACTACCATCAGAAACTGCTGTACCAGAGCCGATAAGTGCACCTGGAACATTCCCTGGCCATTCATCTGTGTAGTAAATCAAACAATATTTCTTGGCATCAACAAGTCCCTCACCTTTAAAAGTATAATCAAAGGTTTCTCCTTTAGAATTGTATGTTAATTCACCCTTCATAGTATCACCGTATATTGCCTTCCATGTATCAGGATTTTTATTCTCCATATAAAGAACATTGCCTGTTGGTGATGTTGCTTCCTTCTGATATGCTACAAATTCCTCGTTGAAAGTAAGAGTATCCCCTTGATATACATTACCCGCTTCTTCATCAAAGTGGAAACTTTGCATAACAAGTAAAAATGTATCTGGTGCTAAGTCCATTTTTAATGGTATCCACTTATTATTTAAGCTTGCCAATGTCTCTAAATCTTTCTCTCCAAAGGAATAAATAACTGTGTCAACATTATTATCACATATACCATTGTCATTGCTATCTATGCAAACACTCAAATCATAATAAATTTGATTATGTAGATCATTTTGTTCCTTTTCCATGTTTGAACATTCACCCACACTACCCCGATTAGGATGCCAATCTCCTTTTTCTGCTTTACATTCTGCATCGGTTTGTGTCCCTGTATTAGTGGTAAAATCTCCTATCTTCATCCAAACATTTGAAGGATTGCTTGTTACTATAATCTTCTTGGTAACAACCTTTTCATATCCTGGCTTCATGTCTTCTAGCTCAAATGGTAATACAAGACTGTCAGCTCCTGTTACCGTTAAATCAATAACTCCGGCTGAAATAGTATTACCTTCACTAACTTCAGTATCGCTGAAATAAGCAATAGTTCCACCAATAGCCATTGCAGCAATAATTCCAATTACGCTTAAACTAATTAAAAATTTTTAGTCATAATTTTTTATTATTAATTGTATTTTCCGACCTTTTATTTTATTTTTTTCCTCCCTAACTAATTTTCTTATTTTTTCGACTTTTATTTTTTATTTTCTTAATTTTATTCAAAATAAAACGGACTGCCTATGTAGAACTTTACAATGTTCTCTTTGGCAGTCCGGCTGGCTTAAAAATTATTTTAAGTCCCGTTGACTTTCCGCACTCCGATCACTCGGAGGATGGCTTTAATTTTTACTTTTTAAAAAATAAAAAACCGCTCATGTTAAAGAGGGTTTAGTTCCAATGTTAATTACTTTTAAATTGTCGTTATTTAAATAAAACACAATTTTTCTTTTTTCCTCCCGAAAAAGTGTTTAATTATTTAACTTATGTTATGCTCGTACAAATAAGATTATATTAAAATAAATATCTTGTCAAGGAGTAGGACAAAACAAAACTTATCTATGTCTCCGTATTATACTAAAATAAATATCTTGTCAAGGGGGAGGATAAAATAGAGTCTGTTAGTATCCGATATTAATAAAAAAAGTCCCGTGCTGGGCGCTAAAATTAGAGGGAGGAAATTTCTCTTCTAATCAAGCACCCAGCATGGGACTCTTTAGTTTTAAAAATAATAATACTAATATATTATTATCAATAATATTATATCAAATTATAAGAATTTGTCAAGTAAATTTGTATAAATTAAAAAGAAAAGTCCAACTAAGATAATACAAAGTTGGACTTTTGAGGATTGTTCTTTATCATTTAAAACTAATGGGCATCAAGTCTGCCGGAGCCCTAATAATAAAACCTTGAGAGATCCAAAAACTCTTATATCTTTTATATCTCTCCAATGTTCTATTATACCATTCTACTTTAGCTCTAAGTTCCTTTATCCTTTCACCTGCTTGTGAACCTAGTTTTAGATAAGCTAGATCTCCAGCATCTAATATCTGATAAGCAGATGATTCTATCGAACTTACTGCCTTTATCTCAACTTCTTGAGTTGAAATAATCGCATGTTCGTAAGCACTCTTGGTTGAATCGACAAAAGCTCTCATATCAGCAACGTCTCCGATACTAACATAATAACTGATAAACCAAATAATCATCAAAAAAACAAAAAGTATACCTGAAATAAATGCTCCCAATTCTCCTTTACGTCCACGTGTAATAAAATACATAAAAGCAAAAATAAGTACTACTGCAGAAACAATTGGCAATAAAAATTCTGTCATTCTTTCTTCCTCCTTTAATTTTTTTAATCTCTTATTCAATCAACTGTCCAAAAAAACCATTATTCTTTATCATAGAAAACAATCCATAAAATTTTTTAAAGATCAAATCTCACTGAATACATACTAACTTAACAAGTTAATATTAACACTGTTTTAATAAAATGTCAAATAAAAATCTAAATAAAAAAACAGGAAATAAACCCTGTTAATCTATAATGTGGGTCCGGTGGGACTCGAACCCACAACCTTATCCTTAAAAGGGATCTGCTCTACCAGTTGAGCTACGGACCCAAAAAACAAATTATAATTCTTTTTCTTTCAATTTATTTAATAACTCTTTTTGTTCTTTGGATAATTTCTTAGGAATTTCAATTTTTAGTTTAACATATAAATCTCCTTTACTAAAGCTTGAAAAATGAGGTATTCCCTTCCCCGAAATTCTAAATACTTTTCCAGATTCAGTTGCTTGAGGAACTTTTAAAGAAATTTTTTTTTCCTCTAGGTCAGTAATTTCAGTTGTACCTCCCATGCAAGCCATTGAAAAAGAAATTGGAACATTTAAATATAAATTATCCCCTCTTCTGGTAAACCTTGAATCTGGCAATACAAAAACTCTTATATATAAGTCGCCATGTTTTCCGCTTCTTCTTCCTGCTTCCCCTTTGCTCTTAATCTTGATCATCTGATTTGAATCAATCCCTGCTGGAATTAAAACTTCAATATCTTCTTTCCCTTTAATTCTCCCCTCTCCTTTACAGACATTACAAGGTTTTTCTGGTATTCTACCTTCTCCGTGGCATTCTGGACAAACAATATAAGTAGTAAAAGAACCAAATATTGTTTTCTTAATTTGCTGAACTTGGCCTTCCCCTCTACAAGTGACACATTCTTTTAACTTTGTCCCTGGTTCGGCCCCTGTTCCCTGACAACGGCTACAAGACATTAACTTAGGAATAGAAATATTCTTTTTAATTCCTTTTAAAGCATCTTTCAAACTAATTTCTATATTAACTTCAATATCTCTTCCCTGGTTAGCATTTTTCTTTCGGCCTCTTTGCCCAAAACCAAAAATATCTCCAAATATATCTTCAACATTTATAGAGCCAAAATCAGCACTATTAAATCCTTCAAATCCACCAAATCCCTGTTGAAAACCACCAGCCCTTTCAAAGTTCTGACCAAATTGGTCATACTGTTGTTTTTTTGATTTGTTAGACAATACTTGATAGGCTTCATTCACTTCTTTAAACTTTTTCTCATCTCCTCCTTTGTCAGGATGATGTTTATGAGCCAATTTATAATAAGCTTTTTTTATGTCTGTAGCAGAAGCATCTTTAGCTACTCCTAATACATTGTAGTAATCCTTATCCATAATAAATTATTTACTCTTTATCTTTTGGTTTGTCTTCCCCCTCTTTTTTCTCTTCTGTTTCTCCTTCCTCTGCTTTGTCTTCTGGCTTTTCTTCTTTCTTCTCTTCTGGTTTTTTCTCTTGAGCCTTTTTATACATTTCAGTTCCTATTTTCTGAATCACCTTAGACAAATCATCAGTTTTTGTTTTTATAATCTCAACATCTTGACCATCTTTTACTTTTTTCAGCTCCTCAATTTTTTCTTCCGCTTCTTTTTTATCAGACTCGGAAATCTTATCTCCTGCTTCTTTTAAGGTTTTTTCAGAGCTATAAACTAAATTATCTGCTATGTTCTTAGCTTCAATCCCTTCTTTTTTTTCTTTATCTTGAGCAGCATGCATTTCAGCTTCTTTCTTCATCTTGTCAATTTCCTCGTCTGAAACTCCACAAGAACCTTCAATTCTAATTGACTGAGTTTTATTAGTTGCTTTATCTTTTGCCGAAACACTCAAAATTCCATTAGCGTCAATATCAAAAGATACTTCAACCTGAGGTACTCCTCTAGGAGCAGAAGGAAGACCATCTAACATAAATCTTCCTAAGCTTTTATTATCTTTAGACATGGAACGTTCTCCCTGTAAAACATGAATTTCTACTGATGGCTGATTATCTGCTGCTGTTGAGAAAATCTGAGTTTTAGAAGTAGGAACTGTAGTATTTTTAGAAATTAAAGCCGTACTAATCCCTCCTAATGTCTCTATGCCTAAGCTTAAGGGAGTTACATCTAATAATAAAACATCTTTTACATCTCCTTGCAAAATACCTGCTTCAACTGCTGCTCCAATAGCCACTACTTCATCAGGATTTATTTCTTTACATGGTTCTTTTCCAAAAATTTTCTTAATTTCTTCTTGAATTTTAGGCATTCTGGTCTGCCCTCCCACTAAAACTATTTCCTCAATATCTTCTGGTTTTAATTTTATTTCGCTAAGAGTCTTTTTAACTAACTCAATTGATTTATCAATATAATCAGAAACCATATTTTCTAATTTGGCTCTGGTCAACTTATATAATAAATGTTTGGGACCAGCTGCATCCGAAGTAACAAAAGGAAGATTAATTTCTGTCTCCAAGCTTGAAGACAATTCTATCTTTGCTTTTTCTGCTGCTTCTTTTATTCTTTGCAAAGCTAAACTATCTTTACTCAAATCAATTCCTTGATCTTTCTTAAAATTATCAACTACCCAATCCATTATTTTTTGGTCAAAATCATCTCCCCCAAGATGGGTATCCCCTCCAGTCGCTTTTACTTCAACTGTATCTTCTCCTACGTTTAAAATAGATACATCAAATGTACCACCACCAAAATCATAAACCACAATTTGATGGTCTTTCTTTTTAGTTAAACCATAGGCTAAAGCAGCTGCTGTAGGTTCGTTAATAACTCTTCTTACTTTAAACCCAGCTACTTCTCCAGCAACTTTAGTGGCTTTCCTTTGAGAGTCATCAAAGTAAGCAGGACAAGTAATGATGGCTTCCTCAATTTTTTCTCCAATCTTTTCCTCAGCATCTTGCTTCAACTTCTGCAATATCATAGCTGAAATTTCTAAAGGTTTATAAAACTTTTCACCCATTTTTACTTCTACTCCCCCATCTGATGCTTTTCTAAGTTCATAAGGTAAAACTTTCTTATCTTTTTGGACTTCATCATCAGAAAATTTTCTTCCTATTAATCTTTTCACCGAAAAAATAGTATTTTCGGGATTAGTAATAGCTTGTCTACGAGCTAAAACACCAACTAGTCTTTCTTTATTTTTGGTTATGGTGACTATTGATGGAGTAGTTCTAGCCCCTTCTTTATTTTCAACAATTTTAGGTTCTCCTGCTTCAATCAAAGCCATTGCTGAAAAAGTTGTTCCTAAATCAATTCCTAGAATTTTTGACATATTTTTTAAAAATTATTTAATTATTTTTACTTTGGCCGGCCTAATAACT
>Ga0307992_1001252_pt1 | contig 15200 bp, 12 predicted proteins | sample EllFjometagen133_FD_203162 | JGI IMG/M metagenome (GOLD analysis project Ga0307992, IMG submission 203162) | Marine microbial communities from Ellis Fjord, Antarctic Ocean - #133 | ecosystem: Environmental > Aquatic > Marine > Unclassified | place: Southern Ocean | collected 2014-10-08
TTTGAGGGAGTTTATTTTGAAATTATTATTTTCAGAATCTAGATTAGGAGAAGAAAACATAAATTTCAAATTTCCTTCTTCAATTTTAGCTTTATCTAGGTTAAATATTATTTTATTTTTTAGCCATCCATCTTTTGATTCAATTGGTTTTTGATATCTGGCGATAATATAATTTACTTCTTCAATGTCTGAATAATCTTTTAAATTTATAATTTCTGGATTGAAATAATGTTCCTTTTCTAGAGCAAATATTCCTCGACAAGAAATTTTTAAATCATTCTTTGGTATGTATATTCTAGATAGTTTAGGGTTAGAATAGGCCTCAATCCATTCGTGTTTTTTATATATATTTATGCCAGTATTATCTAAACTAACGGTTTGAAGACCAGCAGTATGAGCAGTATAAAAGGAGATTAATCGGCCATTAGTATAAACTTCGCTAGCTTCTAGATTTAAATCAACAAAACCATCACTATATTCTTTACTGTCGCATAAATATAGACGGTCAATAAATACTATTTTTTGTTGTTTGGTTGTTATTTCTCTAATAAATATATCATCATTAGTAGAAAGTTCAACCCTATAAACCCCTTCTTCTAGGTCTGGTATATAAATAGATACATAGCGAGGATCGCTAGCTGGATCAATTTTAGAAATTAAGCCGTCATCAGAAATAATTTTAGAATATATTTTTTTACCACGGGGATTATAAATAAATATTATAAGGGGGTCTTCGCCATCTGTCCTATTAATATCTTGAATTTTAAATGTAAAATCTAAAGCTTCATCCTTAATATAAGTATAGAATTCGTGTTTTCCTCTTAGACAATTATTAATAATCATTTCTTCATGACTAGCTTGATAATTTGGAATAGTGAAATTTTCGCCTAGATCAAAATCATAAGCTCCTACTCCTTCAATGCTATTACTAACTTCCAGAAATTCATCAATGTCATCAAATGTTTTGTTTTTTTGGTAGAGAGTATTAATACCATCGCTCATATTAGACCAATAGATATTATTCAAAGTTTTATTATATAGAGTATGGGTTTCAAAATTCCAACCCTCTTCTTCAGTAGCAATTCCTAATCCAATTACTTCTTGACTTCCATTTTGAAATTCAACATCGACTTCTGCTCGATTGAATTCTATTGGACTTCGTACAGTAAAGTATATTGGCTCATCTTGAACAAGATAATGTTCATCTATTTTTTTCACTCTATGTTCTGGAAATAAAACAGATATCATAGGAAGTTTTTCAGTTAAATCAGACTTAATCCTTAACTCGCCATTTAAAACAAGATCTTTCTCAATTAAAGAAAATATGCCAGTAATTATTATTATAATTCCTAGTAGATTGAAAATTATTCTAAATTTAGTGAGTCTAGTCATGTTAATTTTTAACGTAAATTTTATTTATAGGAGTAATTTTGTATAAAGCGTGATCACCGTCGATAAATATAGCTTTACTGAGATCTAAACCTTTCCGATAAAATTTGTTTAAAACATCATCAATATTATTTTCTTTGAAGCGAAATCCAAAATAATATAAGGAAATATCTTCGTTTAGAAGTTTGTCAAAATTTTCATAGTCATAAACCTCTGATTTTAAGTACAAGACATTTCGATAAGGGAATATATATTTGTCTGCTCGAGAAGTCATAATAATGGATCTAGGTTCAGTATAGGCAATAATTAAATTAGTCCTATTTTGGTAAATTTTTAAATCATTACTTATCTTCAGGATTCCTTCCTGAGGACATTTCATAACTATTAGGTATGAATTTAAAAACATGAATCCTAGAATTAAAATAATAATTAAATTATTGAAGTATTTTTTACGAAATTTTATTTTACTCAGAGCCCAGGCAATTAAAGGAATTCCAAACACAAAATAAGGTAACATATATCTTAGATAAGAACTTCCGATTGTAACGGCCCGGGGATCTGGATTGTCAAAAAATAGCCAAGATCCATAATAAACAAATAAAAATATACTTAGGAAGCTCCAAAGTCCAATATAGAGCCAATGTTCTTTTTGAATTTTTTTTCTTTTAATAAAAATAAAAATTAGAGAAATTAATAAAGCTATACTGTACCACCAAATTAATTTAAATATAAAATTGTAGATAGTAAATTTCATGTTATTAGGATGAAATCCAAAAGGTAATATAATTTTTTTAACATAATGAAATATAGCATGTGATTCAGGTCCTATGTTTTCTAGATAAGCAACTGAAGTTGCTGAACCATTATTTTGGACATTAAAATAAACAATTGGAATGGCAAAAATTAAAAGCATTAAAAATCCAATACTGGCTTTTTTCCAATCAATTTTTTTTCGGCTAAAGTATAGTAAAGCTACAAATAAAATTGTTACCCAGACAACTTCAGAGCTTCTGACCACCAAGGATAAACTTAAAAATAAAATAGATAATAAATAGTGAAGCCTCTTATTATTTTTAATTCCGAGAATAATGAAATAGAGAGATATTATTAATAAATCTATAAATAGAACATTATGCATCATGGTTTTAGTGCTAAAGTACCAATAACTTGGAAGGATCAATAACATGATGGCTGAAATTAGGGCTACTTTCTTATCAAATATTTCTTTAATTAATAAATAGAAAAATAAAACACCAATAATTGATATTAAAGGTGTGAGATAGATTATGAGCCAATTTCCAAAGATAGCAGCTAGGGAGCCATAGATTAAAAATATACCGATAAAGCTATTAGGAACTAGGTGATTATTGATTCCGTTGATGCTACGAGGATGAATTTCATTTGTAATTTGAAGTAAGTTACTTTCTTGTCTAAGTTTTCCGGTTTCAGCAAAAAGTTCGGAAAAATAATAATTAGCTGTTTCATCAGGAGAATTAAAAATTAAGGGTTGAGAACTATTGTGAATATTCAAATAATTATACAAATAGAAAGAACTGGCTAATGTCAGAACAACTAAAAAATAAAAGATAATTTTCTTTTTTTTCAAGCTTTTAGATAATTGATTTTTTATCATATAGTATATTTTCCATAACTAAATAATTCCCGTTAAAGTGTAATATTTTTAAAAGTATATCCTACGGGTTTTATGGCTTTATTATACATTAGTTCGGTTTTTGAGAAAAGAAAAACAGCCAGATAATTTAATTTAATCTGGCTGTTAATTGAAATTTGTATTTTTCATTTCTTTTTTATGAAAAGATTACCAATAGGATATATTACTATTGGGTAAGTAAGTATTCCTGTCAGAGGAGCAAAAAGAGCTCCGTGTACCAACCAAGCGATTCCTGGATCTGTTTTTGGATCTATTATTCCAAGTAAATTTATCTTTTTAAAGATAAAGAAACTTAAGAAAGCAATAAGTATAATCCAAAACCAATCACTTCGCAAAGGTTTTGTAAGGGTTTGTAAAAATTTTTTCATGATAACCTCCTTTTTTATTTTTTTTCGAATTCTATTTCTATTTTACCATCTGAACATATTTTGAGAGATTTAATATCTCCCTTTTTCACATTTTTCAATTCGTCATTTTTAAATTCTCTGGCAATTTCTTTAATCGCATTATAAAGATTTTCAATTATTTCGCTTATTCCAAAATCTTTGTATTTCTCAATGTCTTTGATGTCTACTGAAACTTTTACAACACTCATCTTTTCCTCCTAATATTTTTTTCCTCTTACTTTTGTATTATCATATATTTCTTACAATTTCAAGCTAAAATATGCTAAAATATATTTATGATTAAAATTGATTGGAAAATTTATTACCCCCTATCCTTTCTATTGCTTTTGGCTTTATTTTTTAATTTTTTTTATTTACAAAATATTACTATTTCAATAGTCACGGGGATTTGTTATTTATTATTATTTGGTTTATTTTTTGGGCACTATTTTTTTAATAGATATGGTATTTTAACTAAAATAATTTTAGGTATTTTAATGATGATGAGTTATTTAATGATATTAGGTAGCCTTTTTTATTACTTACTTGTCCTATCAGACCTTGTTATAGCAGTAATATTAGTTATAGCACCAATGTTTTTGGGCCTAAGGTTAGTTAAATATCCTTTAGTCATGAATTTTGAATTTCAAAAGTTTTCTTTTAATATAATTATTAAAATAATTTTATTGGGGACTTATTTTTTATTAATTTATAAACAATATAATTATATTTTAACTAAGGCTACTAGTTTAAGTATTAATTCTCCTTGGCAGGTTTTGTCTTCAAATATATTCATAATTTACGGTTTTGCAACTTTAATATTAATTTTATTACTCTTATTAAGTAAAAAGGGAATTAATTTAATTTTGATTTCTATTCATTATTTATTTTCTTTTAGTATTATTATTTTAATTTTTAAATTAGGTTTTGGTTATGATCCTTATTTACATCAAGCTTCTGAGAAATTAATAATGGAAAGTGGAACTTTTTTACCAAAGCCTTTTTATTATATAGGTCAATATTCTTTGGTAGTAATTTTGGCTAAAATTTTTGCTCAATCAGTAGAATTTTTTGATAAATTATTGGTACCTATTATTGCGGCTATGTCTTTGCCAGTGGTTATATATCAAAGTTTAAAAGATAATTTTAATGTTAAAAATAATACAATTTTTATTACTATTGTTTTATTTTTATTAATTCCATTTTCTAATTTTACCTATACAACTCCTCAATCTTTAGCTAATATTTTTGCTTTAATAATTATATTTTTAACAATATCTTTTATTAATAATCATTTTAGAAATCCTTGGGCCTTGTTTATGTTGGCTCTGGCAACTTGTTTTATTCATCCTATTAGTGGCTTGCCAATAATGATATTCGTTATCTTAACTTGGTTATTTTATTCTCTGAAGAGCAAGAATTTATTAAAAAATATTTTTAAGAATATTGTTTTTTGGATAGTGACTGGAGTTTCTTGTTTTGCTTTACCAGTAGCTTTTTGGTTATATAATTTGATTAGAAAATTAGACATGTCTAGCCTAGAACAGATGACTGGACAAAATTTATTAATTAATTTAATTCCTAATCAGATTTTTTGGCCTAAATTTATAAATATTTTTGATTTAGTGTATTTATATTCTCATAATATAAATTTAATGCTTATTATTATTAGTTTGATTGGTTTAATATTTGTAATTTATTATAAACAATTAAAGAATTATTTTATTTATTTAATAATGTTTTTTGTGCTAATTATTAATTATTTGATTGTGATTACTTATATTAAATTTCCATTTTTAACTACATTTTCAGAACGTATTTTTAATTTAAGTTTTTATTTTCTTTTGCCATTTTTTGTAATTGGAATAATATTATTTTTGAAAACTTTATTTGGATATAAGCATATATTTAAGATTTTTCTACTATTTTTTTTAGTAATATTTTTAACAATATCTTTTTATTTAAGTTATCCTCGAGTTGATAAATATGAAAATTTTCATGGCTATAGTATTTCAGAATCTCATTTTAAAATAGTTAATTATATCGAGAAAAACTTTTCACATAGTGACTATGTAGTTTTAGCAGATCAAAGCCTAGGGGCTACCGTGATTAAAGAATATGGATTTAAAAAATATTACAATGATGAGTTTTATTATTCCTTACCAACCAAGATTAAGGACAATATTTATACTGATTTTTTAGATATGACCAAAGAAGAAAAAGATAAAGAAAAGGCAGCACTAAGTGCTGCTGAAAAAACTGATGTTAATATGATTTTTGTAGTTTTAAATGATTATTGGGGACTTACAGATAAATTAATTGATGAGCATAAGGAATTAGCTTCTAATTGGGTGGAAGTAGACGAAGGCAAGGCTTTTATTTTTCAATACCTTATTCCAGAGAGCAATTAACTTTAACTTTTTTACTTGTTAAAATATTTTATTTCGTTAGATAGTTAAGTATAGCTATTTTTATTTTGTATTGAGATAACTTTTCTTTAAATACCTTTTTCTAGAAAAAGGTATTGCCAAAAAGTCGCGTCCAGATAAAAATTTAGACAATTCATCATTCAGGTGAATGAATTTCAATATTCATCATTTTCATTCTTCATAGAAATTATATTCGCCTTTATTCGAATTGTATCTAAATATTTTATAGGACGCAGAGGTTATAGATATTGATTTTTATATTAAAAAAGAAGCGTTGTAAATCCAGCGCTCCTTATGTTTTGAATTATTTAATTATTATTTGACGAAGAATCGCTTCTTTAATATAGGGTGTTTCTTTAAAGAATGATGGTGGTGATTTTACTACGGCAGCAATATGTGTTTTTATTTTTGATACTTTTACGTCATTTTCTAAAGACGTAATGTCGCTTACAGTTCTTTTTTTTTCCCACCGTAGTCAGTTTTTAAATGCCATAAAAAAATAATATTTTTCATTTTTCCTCCTTATTTTTTGTTAATATTAAATTTTAAACTATTTTATAAAATTCGTCAAGTGTCCAATATAGTTCTTCACATCAAATTTACTTACATTATTTAAACAGTATTCTGACATTTGAGGAATATTGTTTTTTGTTTTGTATATTTCTTCTAATTTGTTTTTAAGATTTTCTAGTCCCTCTGGATTAAAGAGCCAGCCATTTTTATTTTCTTCAATGAGTTCACTAATACCACCAAAATTTGATGCTAGAACTGGAATTCCTGATTGCCAGGCTTCTAAAATAACCATCGGTGCATTTTCAAAACAAAGAGAAGGAACAATTATTAAATCATGTTGCTTTAGTAATTCTGTTCTTTCTTGGTTATTATATTCACCAAAAAATTTAAAGTTACTCAAGATGTTTTCAATATTTTTTATTTGTTCACTCAGGCTTCCTCGACCAGCAACAGTTAAGGAAAATTTTTCTTGATTTAATAATCTAAAAGTTTTGATTAAGTTCATTACTCCCTTATGTCTTTCCAATTGACCAATGTATAGAAGCTTTAGTTTTTCAGAAGGTTTTTGTTTTTTAGTAAGAGTTTCTTTTATTGGAATCAGGGGATTAGGAATTATTTTAGTTTTAGCATTGGGAAAAAATCCTCTTTTAATATAAAAATCTAGTAATGCTTGGGAAGGGCTAATTATATAGGAACAATTTTTAAAAATAATTTTAGTGAAAAATGCGTAAATTTTTTCAGTCCTATTAATGATTTGATTCACCATTAATTTTCCAGAAGGAATTATTAATTGCACATCATGGATAGTATTAATATGTTTAATATTGGTTTTATTAACTTCTTTAATAATATTATAGCCCAGACCTAAAGTATTGTGGCTAAGAACTAATTCTGGCTTTTCTTTATTTAGAATACCTTTAATTATTTTAGCAGAGTATTTGTTATTTAATTGATGAATTCTATAAAGAAATCTTAGTAGAAAATTCTGGTGATCAATATCTTGAAAAGCAAAGTATTTATCCCAACCTACTCGATATACTTTAATTTTATTTATTTCATCTTCGATTGTTTTGTTTTTTTGATTCCCAGCACAGACAACAAAAATATCATGACCTTGTTTTTTAAGCTCATTAGCAATTATTTCTACTATAGTTTCTACACCTCCCTTTTTATCAGGAGTGAATAAGTTATTGATTAAACAAATTTTCATAGAGATTGATTAGTCCCTAAAGGAGAAACTTTGTTTCCCTTTAGAGTAAATTTTTAGATTAATAATTTTTTATAAAGGTTTATTAATTTTTCTGAGATAACTTCATCACTAAATTTTTCTATTACTCTAGTTCGGGCATTATTAGAAAATTTTTGATATTGTTCTGGACTAGAAAATAATTTATTTATTTTTTTAACTAAATAGTCTACATTCTTGTTTTCAAAAGTAAAGCCAGTTTCTCCATTCTTTAAAACCGTTCGAACTCCTAGAAGATTAGAAACAATAACTGGTTTTCCGCAGGCCATAGCCTCTATTTGAACAATACCAAAGGCTTCTCCTTGATTGATAGAAGGTAAAATCAAACAATCAGCTAAATTATAATGTCTTATTAAGTCTTCATTCTTTATCCCGCCAGTAAAGATAACTCTATTTGCTATATTTAGTTTTTTAGCCTGCTGTTTATAATTTTTTTTTAATATTCCTTCTCCAATAATTATTAAAGCATATTCATTACTTAATTTTTGAAAAGCTTTTAATAAAATATCTACCCCTTTAAAATAATGGGCTTTGTCTAAACCACCCACAAATATTAAAACTTTTTTATCTTTTAATTTATATTCTTCAACTAGTTTTAAATCTTTTTCTTGAGGAATAAATTTTTCAGTATTAACACTAAAAGGTAATTCCTCTATTTTATTTTGAAACTTTTTAAATAAAAAATGATCTTGGAAATAATCTTTAGTGCTAACTATAATTTTATCTGCTTTTTGGAAAATCCAAGGCGTAAAGATTAATTCATATAGTTTAAAAATAAAACCTTTAATCCCGTTAGTATTAGGATTCATATGCCAGGATAAAACTATTTTTTTCTTTTTTTTATTTAAAATAACAGGAATAATAGATCCATAAAAAGGATAGTGAATATGCAAAATTTCAATTTTTTTTAAGTGTTTTTTGATGTTAATATATCCGGCGTTTCCTAGCTTAAATAAAGGTGATATCCTATGAATCCTAACATTATCATTTTCCTCTTCAATATGGCCTATTTTTTGATAATTAGGGGTATATATGGAGACTTCATGACCATTATTGATACCTATTTGGGCATATTTTTGAGCTACTGAACCAATACCACCTTGGTAAGGTGGATAAACACAAGTTAAGTGAGCAATTTTTAATTCTTTATTCATATGATAAGTATAAAGTATAAAGTGAAAACTGAAAAGCATTGACGAACTACTATAAATTAGTTAAGGTGTGATATAAAGTAAATTTAATAATAAGGGAGGAAAAAATGAAACATGTTTTTAGTGATAGGACTAAAAAATTTTTAGTAGATGCTATACCCTATAGTTTAAAAATCAGTCTTAGGGAATTTATCACAGAGTTGAAAAATAGAGAAATTTATCTGGATTATTTTGAGAATAAAGAATTAATCCGAGAGAAGGAGATCGGAGAATCTTCTAGAAATTTTTTTGTTATAAACGGATCTCTTGATCAAGACTTGAGAGTCATTTTTTACCTGATTCAAGATTATAGACGTGAAGAAAAATTGCATAATATAAGTAGTCTAGATTTTCTAGTATCGACTCCAAATTGTTTAGCAGAAAGAAAAATTCATGTTAGGGACAAAAATTATTCCCAAGAAAGAATGTACGCTAACAAGGTTCATGTTTTGGAAGAATGTTTTAATCGTCTTTTTTCAGATACATATCCTGATTTAGTAGGAAAAAGTTTTCTAATTACAGAAGGTTGGGAAATTGTTTATCTGGAAATATAGCATTTGTATAATCATCAAAGCACGCGTAGTTATAGCGTGCTTTTTTATTTTTTGGATTTTTCTGAAAGCTAATCGCTGATAGCTGATAGCTATTCTACCATTGAACTATTAATCTTAAAATATAATAATAAATAGTCATAATTGGGTTAGCTATATAATAAAGTAAAGGATTTTTTAGTTCTTGGAAAATTATAACCGGAGTAAATGTTTTTAAAATATCTCTGTCTTTAAGTTTTCTAATTTTCATTGATTCTTTTTTAACTCGACGCATATACTTCCAAGTACTTGGTTTTAAAAGATAGCCGTAACTCCAGAGTTTTTTTCTGAACCATTTATTTTTAATAGAAAATAAAATAATTCCTAGGTCCATTAGAATTAGCATCGGTAAAAGTAACAATAAGGTAGGAAGTTTGTAATTTTTATATAAACAAACATATCTATTTTTTTCAAAATGACCAATCATTTTAGTGCTTCGAGAAAAGTTGTATTTATGATAGATGTGAACATTAGGATTAATAGTATTTTTATAACCAGCTAGACTTATTCTCCATCCCAGGTCTAGGTCTTCTAAATACATAAACATTTCTGGATCGAAAAGCCCAATTTTATTAATTAATTTTATCGGCATCATAACACAGGCTCCAGAACAATAATTTATTTTATTCAGGTCTTTTCTGTACTCTTCATCTCTAATACCACTTTGATCTCCATAGCCAAATCCTAAAAAGTGGAGTCGATTACCAACATTGTTAATATGTTCTGTTTTGGGGTGTAAAAGAATCTTCGGTTGCAAGGCCCCAATAGTATCATCTTCATTCATGGTTTCTGCTAGAGCTCTAAGCCATCGAGGTGTAACAATTGTGTCTTGGTTTAATAAAACGATATAGTCATAGTTATTATCTCGTGCCCAACGATAACCAATATTATTACCTTCAGCAAAGCCCCAATTAGTTTTTTCAGCAAAGAATTTGGCATTTGGATAATTATCTTTAGCATATTGAAGAGAATCATCACTAGAATTATTATCTATGAAAACTAATTTCCATTTTTCTTCGGGGTAATCTGTTTTTTTCAAAGATTCAAAAAGATCAGGTAAATATTTTTTACTATTGTAATTCATTACTAGAACTGCAATCTTTTTGGTCATGTGCTTAGTATTATGAATTAAGGATTAAGAATTATGCTGATGTTTTTCAGCTTCATCCAAGGTGTCTTCTCGGGTAAGCTTAGTAATGCTTTTTTCAATTCTATCAAGGTGAATAAATATTCGGAAAACAAGGTAGGCTAGAATAATAATAGCTAAATAAGTTATTAAATCAGCTCCTCTACTGACTCCTAAAATTTTAGAAATTTTATCAGTTTGTTGAGGAAACCAGAAAATAACTCCAGTTCCAACCCAAACAACTAGCCAGGCTATAGTTTCTCTTAGAGAAAGTTCTTTACTTTTTCTTCTACCTAAAGTTTTAAGAATAATCAAAACTAGAAATATTGATACTATAATTTGAATTAACATATTGTTGTTGTGATAGATTCTAAAATAATAATTTTACTACTGCAATTTTCATATTTTAATCAAATTCTTAAAAAATCTTTTCAGCTTAGCATCACTAAACTTCATCGATTATTTTAATAATTTATCTCAAAATCTAAAAATTTCGTTACGTAATTTATCATTTTAAAATCTATTTTATTATTTTTTTAAATATTAAATCTTTTAAAATTTTTAAGCCCCCACTAAAATTATTACCAAAACGATTATAAATAACAGTCATAGGGACTTCTTTAATTCTTAGTTTGTATTTAAATGCTTTATGAAGGATTTCGCTACAATGAGCCATTTCATCTTGTTCAATTTTAATTTTTTTAGCAGCATTTACTGACATTGCTCTAAATCCACTTTGAGGGTCACTTAGTTTTATACCAAAGAAAATTCGGTTTACGATCCTAGCCAGGGAATGGATTATATGTTTTTTAATCCAAGGCATCTTTGACTTTTTTTCTAAGAACCTAGAACCTAAAACAATTTCATAATTTTCGTGAAGTATTGGTTTTATTAAATCTTCTATTTCACTAACTAAAAATTGTCCATCAGCATCAAAATGAACAATTATTTCAGCTCCATTATTAAAGGCATATTGATTTCCAGTTTCCAAAGCAGCTCCTTGTCCTCTATTTATTTTATGCTCTAATAAAGTAACTGGGAATTTTCTAACAATATCAGCGGTTTTATCTTCAGAAGCATCATCAACAACCACTATATTCTTATAATTATTAGTTAAATCTAAAAGTACCTCAGCAATTTTATTTTCTTCATTATAAGCCGGAATTATTATGAATATTTTAGGGGTTTTTAACATGAGATATATTGAGTGTTTTCCCTTTGTTATTCTCGCGAAGGCGGGAATCCAGGGTTTTTATAAGTAATAATTCTGGATTCCCCGAATAAATCGAGGAATGACGAGAAGGGTGTAAAATGATTTGGCAAAGGGGAAAATTAGTTATCTTTAAAGTATTGAATTGTTTCTTGAATTCCTTCTTTTAAACTATATTTAGGCTTCCATTTGAGATCTTTTTTAATTTTCTGGTAAGACAATTGACTTTTTAAAACCTCTCCTTTGACTTTTGGTTTAGAATCAAAATCTTGTTCAATACCAATTAGAGATGCTATTTTTTTATATAGTTTTAAAATGCTTATATCTTCAGCTGTAGCTACATTATATATTTTATTATTAGTTTTTGTGGCTTTAATCAAAGCACTAACAACATCTTGCACATAAACAAAGTCTCTGGTTTGTTTACCGCCACCAGTAATATAACATTTCTTTTTATTTAAAAGATTAGAAATAAAAATAGCAGTTACGCCAGCTTCTCCATGGGGGTCTTGACGGGGTCCAAATATATTAGCGGGTCGGAGGATTGTATATTTTAGTCCATGGACTTTTCCATAGAAGTTAATATATTTTTCAATGGAAAATTTAGCAATGGCATAGGGGGTTAGAGGTTTGGCTTCACTTTTTTCTGTGGTGGGGTATTCATTGGCATCATCATATATTGCACCCCCAGAAGATACAAAGACTAATTTTTTGATATTATATTTTCGACAATTTTCTAGTAAATTTAAAGAGCCAATAATATTTTCTTGAGCATCAAATTTTGGATCTTTGATAGAATCAGGAACACTTTTTTGAGCTGCTAGGTGAAAAACAATGTCAAATTTATATTTTTTAAAAATATTGCTAAGCATTGGTGATTTAATATCTATCTTATAGAAATCACCACCATGAACAAACTTTTTTTGGCCGGTAGAAAGGTTATCTATAATAACAACCTTATGTTTTAAAGTTAATAATTTGTCTACCAAGTGTGAACCAACAAATCCAGCTCCACCAGTAACTAAGATGTTTAATTTTTTAGGTATTTTGTTATTCATATTTTAGATTTTATATTATTTTTACCCTGTTAAATAAGATTTATTTATTGCATGTTTGAGGATTTGATAAATTAAATCTTAATTTTAAATTTGTTATGTACTGTGTAAATCTTTAAATTAAATTAGATACATAAAATATAGTTATGGAGAATACAAAATAAATTTAAAATTATTTAACAGGGTGAATACTTTTTAAGAACGTTAGTAGTTATACTACTTTACGTTCTTAAGTTCTTCTACTTTATCTAATTTTTCCCAAGGAAGATCTAAATCATTTCTTCCGAAATGACCATAGGCTGCTGTTTGGGCATAGATAGGTTTTAATAAATCTAAGTTTTTTATTATTCCAGCTGGAGTGAAATCAAAATGTTCTCTAACTATTTTTTCTAATTCCTCATCTGATAGTTTACTAGTTCCAAAAGAGTTTACCATAATAGATAAAGGTTCTGGATAACCAATAGCATAAGACACTTCAATCTCTACTCGAGAGGCTAATTCTGCAGCCACTAAGTTTTTAGCAACATATCGAGCCATATAAGCACCACTTCTATCTTGTTTATTAGGACTTTTACCAGAAAAGCTACCTCCGCCATGTCGACCCATACCACCATAAGTATCTACAATAATTTTTCGACCAGTTAGTCCAGTATCAGCAGCTGGTCCGCCTTTAACAAATTTTCCAGTTTCGTTAATTAAGATTTTAATGTCTTTATTAAAATAGTCACCAAGTACTGGTTTGATAACGTGCTCAGTAATATCTTTTCTCAAATCTTCTAATTTTATATCCTCATCGTGCTGAGCAGCAACTACCACAGTATTTATATTAGTAGGTTTTTCATTTTGATATTCAACTGTTACTTGTGATTTACCGTCTGGTCGAAGATATTTTAAAGTATTATTTTTTCTAACCTCAGTAAGTTTTTGAGTTAATTTATGAGCTAAAGTTATTGGTAAAGGCATAAATTCTGGAGTTTCATTACAGGCATAACCAAACATCATTCCTTGATCTCCAGCCCCCATAGCTTTGTGATCACCTTTACTAATATCTTCTCCTTGGGCGATATCAGATGACTGTTCGTCTATAGCGGTCATTACTGCACAAGATTCATAATCTATTCCATAGGCAGAATTATTGTATCCTATGCCTTTTAAAGTATCTCGAACTGTTTTAGAAACATCAACATAGGTTGAGGTACTAATTTCACCACCAACCACTACTAAACCAGTAGTTGTAAAACATTCGCAACAACAATGACCCTGAGGATCGTCTTTTAAAATTGTATCTAGAACTCGATCACTTATTTGATCACATATTTTATCTGGATGACCTTCAGTAACTGATTCAGATGTGAAAAAGTATTTATTCATAAGTTTTATATATTATTTATTATTTAGATTTAATTTATCTGGAGTTAAAGAACTCTTGCTTCTTTGAATATGCTCAATAGTTTTTTGAAGACCTTTTTCAAGAGAAATCATTGGCATCCATCCTAGGCTTTCTTTTGCTTTGGAAATATTAGGGATTAATTTTCTTTGGAAGTATTTAAATTCATCTTGAAAAACAATTTTTGATTGGGATTTTGTCAATTGAATAATTTTTTCTGCTATTTCTTTTACTAATATTTCGTCTGGACTACCAAGGTTTAATGGTTCAAATATAGGAGTATCCATGAATTTCAATAAAGCATCTATCATGTCTTCGATATAACAAAATGAAGTTTTTTTATTTTCACCTCCATTAATTATTAAATCTTTATTTTGCATAGCATTTTCAACGAAATCAGGAATTAATCTTCCGTCATTAAGCATCATTCTAGGACCATATGTTGAAAATATTCTAGCTATACTTATATCTAGCTTATATTTTTCATGGTAATTAGCAACCATCATTTCAGCAAATTGTTTTCCTTCATTATAAGCAGATCTTGGTTCTAGATGATCGGTTCTACCGATATATCCTTCTTCAATTTGACCATTAACGTCTTTAGCATCTCCATATACTGCTGAGGAGGATGCAAATAAAAATCTTGATTTGTATTTTACAGCTAATTCTAAAGCATTTTTCAGGGCTACAGAATTTGCATCAATTGTTTCTATGGAATATTTATTGTGATTTTTATAGGAAGTTGGACAAGCCATATAGATGATATCTTGAATTCCTTGCCATTCAATTTTAAACTTTTTTAATTCATTTAGTTTTTCTAAATCAATTGGCTGACTCATATCATGTTTTAGAAAAGTAAAGTCAGGATATTGTAAAAATTGTTGAATATTAGAAGTATTTCCGGTAATAAAATTATCAATACATATTACTTTATGTTTTTCCAGTAAGCGTTCTATTAAATTGGATCCAATAAATCCGGCTCCACCAATAACTAAGATATTTTTTTT
>Ga0307992_1001254_pt1 | contig 15187 bp, 13 predicted proteins | sample EllFjometagen133_FD_203162 | JGI IMG/M metagenome (GOLD analysis project Ga0307992, IMG submission 203162) | Marine microbial communities from Ellis Fjord, Antarctic Ocean - #133 | ecosystem: Environmental > Aquatic > Marine > Unclassified | place: Southern Ocean | collected 2014-10-08
TCATAAGCATGTATGGATGAGAAGTAAAAGTACCCCATGAATAAGCACCTGTAGCTTTTCCTTCAGTTTCATATACATCTATCCATCTCGAATTAAGTGCTTCTTTAATAATATTTACATACTCTTCCCCTAATGGTTTGAATGCTTCTTCCAGTGTAGTTTTTGCTTCGTCATACGATACCTTAACATTAACATCTTCAACAATGGGTACTGCGGTGTCATACATGTGTATTTCATCTAATCCAAGTACCTTTTTCCGCAATTCCATATACCTATTAAGACTACCTACATGATTATATACAGTACTTAACAAATTATCATATACTTCAATCGGAACATTGTCATAGCTTAAAGACATTTCAAGTGTACTATTATATTTTCTTGCTCTTGATAAAAAATAATCTTTTTTAAGAGATGAACCAAGCACAGCTGCATTTGTATTTTTTATTTTGTCGAATGCCTCCGTTCTTGCTAGAAAGGCTCTTCTTCTAACTTCAGGATCTGTAGATAACAACATTAAATAATATCTACCTCTTGTTAGTCGAACAGAATCACCTTCTTCATTTACAACCATTGGAAAAACAAGATCAGCCTCCGTTAAAGCTTCGTGTATTTTCGAAGGACTTCGATATAGTTCACCGGCCATCGCTAATAATTCCTCTTCTTTCTCAGATAAAGTATGTTCTCGTTGTCTAACCAAATCATCAAAGTAATGACTATATTCTTCCAATCCATCATTTTTAGATAAATATTTCTTAATCTTTTTTTCTGATATTTTTTGTAGTTCAGGTTCAATGAATGCAACAGCTTCGCCATATTTCGTATATAATGCACCTGCTCTATCAGCTAATCCTTGAAATTCTGAGACTCGTGTGTCTGAATCCTTATTTAAATATGCATATACATACAGATTTTCAAGTGAAATTGACAATTTTTCTTTAAGTTTAAAACACTTTAATATTTCTTTTCCAGACTTACCGAGTTTACCGCGAAATATTTCGAATTTACCTAAATTTGCCTCAACGTAATGATAATCTGCTTCCCAATCTTCTATTGTTGGATATATATCTGCAAGATTCCATTTATACTCCTTATCAATATCTCCACGCTGTGGGATATCGCTTTGCGCGAATAATGGTACTGCAATCAGTACAGAAATAGCAATAATTAATAATGCATTAATTTTAGATTTCATATTTATCCTCATAATTTGGTTAATAATTTACTGACACAAAAATAACAATATCGTTGTCATATATAAGAAAAAGCTACCAAATAGTAGCTTTTTCTTTATGAGCGGGAGACGAGGTTCGAACTCGCGACAACCACGTTGGCAACGTGGAGCTCTACCACTGAGCTACTCCCGCAAAAAACATCTAAATTAGCATAAAAATAGCGACGAAATGTATAACTAAAAAAGCATTTTATTCAAACGATTTTGAATTCGATTTACTTATTTCCAAAAAATCTATTGATTTTTTGCTTCTTCTATTGCCTTATCAATAAATGATTGCATTTCTACATCATAATCCATGCCTTTTGGTAAACCAATTAGTTTTATTTCACTTTTATTCACAACTTTATTAAGACTATTCTCAATTTCCTTCACACGTTTTTCAAAATGCTGAATTTGCGCTAATACTTGAGGCTGTTCAGCATATTTTTCTTCTATGGATTGCCCCTTTTCGGTAGTTTTCAAACGAATTAACTGACGCACTATATTTGAAAGTTGAGTTTCGTAAGAAGTAACATCAATAACGGGACTTGTGTCATTATTAAGTGTGGTCTTTACTTCAATTAAATGTTTACCGCTTAATCCAATAGTATAGAAAACTGGATATCCATCCTGCTGAGGCACAGTACTGCGTGTATTACTGACGGCTCTGCTTAGATATATATAATCTGCATCCTTGAATGTTTCCAAAATCGTATTCTTTTGATTAAGATGACCTCCGACTAACATTACCAATATATCAACTTCATCTTTTAATTGATTTATATACTTTTTTCCGGTTTCTAAATAATTTTCTTTATATAATTCAGAAACAGTCTGTGGAAGATAATCGGTAACACCGATGATACCAATTTTTAATTTATTTTTTTCTAAAATTTTAAATGGTTTAAAGGCTAAATCACCGGATTTTGTTTCTCGTAAATTTGCAGAAATAAACGGAATTTTTGAATTCTTTTCTAATGATTTTAAAAAGTCGTATCCCGCCACTAAGTCGTAATCGCCAATATTAAAGGCGTTGCAACCAATTTTCTCCATACCTTCAAGAAATGCCTTTGCCTTATATTGCACGCTTGGAAGATTCAACACTGAATATTGTGTGTGAGCAAAAAGCGCACCACCGGCGTCCAATATGAGTGGATTTACATTATTGTTTTTTAAAGTGTTTATGTAAGCTAATTTTCTGGACAGACCGCCCATTTGATTGGATTTTCATCCACATAAATTAAATTCATTGCGGACATTTCCCGTCACAATAAACGTTACACTTTTTTCTTTTACCGCTTTTGAAAAACCCAAACTCGAAATTAATATAAAAAATAAAACAATATATGTTTTAAACTTCATGTTTAATCCTCTCATAACATCAATTAAATATTTACCCGCCACTTAATTTTGCAAAATACCCCAATTCTGTGAGTATTTGCAACAATTTTTGTCTATCTTTGGTTTGTATTATTATTTCTCCGGTTTTAACCGATCCACCTACTCCACATCTTTTTTTGACTACTTTACTTAAATCTTTTAAATCACTTTCAGTTCCAACAAAGCCTCTAATTATACTTACTATCTTATTACCCGGACGTTTTTCTAACCAAATCCTGAGATTCTGATTACTTGATTCGATATTATCGACAATTACTTTTTCTTCATACTCAGAATAATTTGGATCAGTTGAAAATACAATTCTATCTTTCATTATTAAAATAATTCAACCTGTGAAGTTTCTTCGTCTTCAAAATTACTTACTCCAACTCCTAATAATCGAATTGGTTTCTTGTCTGCCCATGAATAAATAAATAATTCCTTTACCAAATCCGTTATTTTTTCAAGTGAATCAGTTTGTTCTGAGAGCGACTTTTGAGCAGTGTGTGTATCAAAATCATAATACCGAAGCTTGATAAATACGCGCTTTGCTGAAAACTTTTTATCTTGTAATCGATTCACTACTTTCTCGCATAATTGTGCTAATACCATCATCAATTCATTTTTTGAACTAATATCCTTAGGAAAAGTTCTTTCATTACTAATTGATTTAATTTCTCTTGACACTTGAATAGGCCTATCATCAATTCCTTGTGCCCATTTTGCCATCACGTTACCAATTTTGCCAAATTTTGCCTCTAAAAGATTGACCGGTATCTTTGATAGATCACGTATTGTATTTACGTTCATTTCAGATAATTTCTCAGCCATTTTGGGACCGATACCGGATATTTTTTGCGGATTTAATTGTGCTAAAAATGATTTTTCTTCTCCTGGCGGTACAACCGTTAATCCATTTGGCTTTTTAATATCTGATGCTATTTTTGCAATCATTTTATTTGTCGCAACACCAATTGAGGATGACAGACCTATATTTGTAGCTATTTTATTCTGCAATACCTTTGCAATATCAACTGCCTCGTTCCAATCAATGATACGGGATGAAACATCCATAAAAGCTTCGTCTACACTAATCTGTTCCACTAATTCGGTCTCCTGCTCCAATATCTTCATTACGATCATTGAATACGTTTTGTACGACTTAAAATTGTGCGGTAGAATTATTAGGTCCTTGCATAATCGCTTTGCCCTGCTCATAGGCATTGCGGAATGAATACCGAATTTCCTTGCAGCATACGAAGCTGCTGCAACTACTCCACGACTATCAGGTTGCCCACCGACTACAATCGGTTTACCGTTAAGTTTAGGATTTTTTAGTACTTCTACTGAACAGAAAAATGCATCTAGGTCTAAATGTATTATTGCTCTAATGAAACTATCATCCATCATTAAAATCTATTTTGTGGAAATTATCCTTCTTACAAAAATAAATGCTAATAATCCAAATGCAGCTAATCCTAATATTGGTGCAAAGGAACCTGCCCATTCATCACCAATTCCATGTGGCGCACGTCCATAATAAAATGCCACTCCGGCTATAGCAACACCTAATAAACCCTCTCCGCCAACAAACCCTGAACCTAATAAAATACCATTTTCACGTCTCTGCTCTTTTTCCTCTTCGGATTTCGATGTTTTTTCCATGATATATCTTAACAATCCTCCTAAGAATACCGTCATCATGGTTGCAACTGGTAAATATACTCCAACTGCAAATGGTAAACTTGGAATTTTGAACAATTCGGCAACTATAGCAATAACAACTCCAATTCCAACTAAACTCCAAGGTAGGGCATTTTCAAGCACTCCTTCAATGACTATCTTCATTAAAGTTGCTTGTGGTGCCGGTAATTCCGCAGTACCAAATCCGTATGCTTTATTTAATAGTATAACAGATAAACACACAAAGGTAGCTGATGTAAATGCACCTAACAATTCACCAAGCTGTTGTTTCTTAGGCGTAGCTCCTAGCAAAAACCCGGTCTTTAAATCTTGTGATGTATCACCTGCTATTGATGCCGCAATAGCGACTACGCAACCAACTGTTATCGCGGCAGTTTTGCCAATGTCTCCTGTCCATCCTAATGCAAGAAAAATGGCACTTGTACCTAATAAGGTGGCTATTGTCATACCTGAAGTAGGATTTGAAGTAACTCCTACAAGCCCTACTATTCTTGATGATACCGTAACAAAGAAGAAGGCGAATATAACTATTAGGACTGCACCGATCGATCTCATTAATACGCCTGATGTGGGTCCAAACACATATGGTACAATTGCCATTGCGACTGCAATTAATACCACACCAATCAATACGTAATGGAGTGGTAAGTCTTGCGATGTTCTTGGAATCTTAACGGATGTTTTGTTCAATCTATCTTTAAACTGTTTGGCACCGATGCTAAAACTTTCTATCATAGTTGGGATACTTCTTATCAATGTAATGATTCCACCTGCCGCAACTGCACCCGCACCAATATATCTAACGTATCTTGTCCAAATGAGACTTGCACTCATATCATTGATCAATAATGATGTTTCAGGATATAGCGGAACTAATTGTCCTGCTCCCCAATATGCGATAACCGGTATAATCACAACCCATGAGAGCAAACTTCCACCAACCATTATTGTTGATATACGCGGTCCTAAAATATATCCCACACCAAAAAGCGCTGCGGACATATCAACTGCTAACTCACCTTTTCTTAAGAATGGAATTTTAAAATGAATATCACTAGGAAAAACTTTTAACCAACTAAATATGAATTTAAAAAATGCTCCTGCTCCAAGACCGATAAATACATTCTTTGCACGGCTTCCTCCCACTTCGCTGGCGATGAGAACTTCGGCACAGGCAGTACCTTCAGGATATGGCAATTTCCCATGTTCACGTTCAATAAGATAGTTCCTTAACGGAATCATAAATAATATACCTAGCATACCACCAAACATCGCTAAAAGCGTCATTTGGAGCAGTGAGGGATCAAAACCCCAAAGGAATAGTGCAGGTAAAGTAAAGATAACACCGCTCGCCAACGAACTTGATGCTGAACCAACTGTTTGTGACATATTTGCTTCTAATATCGTGCCACTTTTACCGACTGCTTTCATTGCACGAAAAGCTGCTACCGTCATTACTGCTACCGGAATTGACGTCGAAATTGTTAATCCGGCACGTAAACCAAGGTAGGCATTTGCTGCGCCAAATAATATACCAAAAAATATTCCAGTAATTACAGCTTTTAATGTGAATTCTAAAGGACTTTCTGAAGCGGGTACATATGGATTATGGGTATTACTATCTTGGGTTTTCATAAATACCTAATAATTAGTTGATTATTTAAAGAATCTTCTAATGGTGTCCCCCACCTCCACAGGCTTGATTCGGTGAAATCTTTTCTAATTTATTGGCAATCAAATCTTCTACTACAGTTTTAACATTTGGATTGACTGAGTCAAAGAAAACATCAATTCCAACTTGAGCAAATCCTTCGAGCGGTCGTCTTCCTATTCCACCTACGATTAATGCATCAACCTTATGTCCAGCTAACAAATTTACAGGCACCATGCAACCCCCTTGACTGTGCTCCTGATTTGATACGGTAGATTCATTTTTAATATTACCATTTTCCACATCAACTAATGTGAATACGTCACAATGGCCAAAATGACCTGACCGTGTGCTATCTAGTCCTCCGTTTCCATTTGAAGGAACCGCGACTCTTCCATTTTCCAATTTTCAACTCCTATATTTTTAAATTTTGATTGTCAAACTTACTGAATAATTTCCGATTTAAGAATTTTGTAAAAATCATTTTTTGTTTGTTTTTCAATCCATGGCTTATGACCACAGTTTTCAAGCAGAATAAATCTAAAATCATTTAATATTTTAGATAATGGTTCTTTTACACCTTCAACCGGATGTGGATCAAAGTCACCGTGAATTGCAACTACAGGACATTTAATCCTTTTGCCGATATCCAATAGTAAACCGCTTTCCCGAACTTTTTCCGCTTCATTCCAAACTTTTTGATAAATATTAAAATTGTATTTAATCAAATCGGTATTTTCCTTTATCGGATCGTATGAATCGGCTTTAGAAAATAATTCTCCAAAGCGTTGAAATACATCACCTTCTACCATGATTTCTTCATCATTTATTTTTTGATACAACAGATTTACTTCAGTTCTTTCCTTTTTAGATAATCGGTTCATTCTTACATCATTAATTTTATCAGTATATTTCTTCTCAAATGGTCCACTACCGATAAGGATTATTTTTTTTACTAAATCAGGATGCCTAGCTGAAAAGATATAACTTAACCACGCCCCCCATGAAAAACCAATTAAAGTAATTGGCAAACTCGCAATATTTTCAATGACTGATTTCAATTCATCAATCTGTCCATCAATAAAGTCAATAGTTTGCAATGGTTCCAAAACACCAAAATCCACTGAAAGCTCTTGAGCTACCGGTGCCATCTCTCCACTCGCTCCAGGTCCACCATGGATCACAGCTATCGAATAAGGAGGATTTCCATGTGCTCGATAATTTCTCAATATTTATTATTATCCGAACTATACTTCATATTAAAATATATATGGAATAAACATCTTACTTCTTTTAATATAAACTTTATATTTGTGACCAAAGAATTTTATGTTTTCCTTTTCTTCAATTTTTGCAGTAATGAATAGAAATATCGTAGAAAAGATAGAAATTATTATCAAAAATGGAATTGGTCGCTTAAACAACATACCCCATGTTAAAAATAACAGAGATCCATACATAGGATGTCGTACAAATTTGAAAATTCCATCATCAATTAAATTTGTTGTCTTTTCAAATTTATATAATGTAGATCTCTCATCAAATATTGCATTACCTAATTTTTTTAATAAATATATACTTGGGATTATCAAAATAAGTGAATTTATTAAAAATATCCATGATAGTATTTGGAAAACACTTAATGGATCTGCAAACCAAAATTTATAATTAAAAGTTAATAACAATAATATGCATTCCCAACTTAGGAATCGATAGAATCCATAACTTTTAAATCTAAAAATTGTTCGCCATGAAATGGCTATTATAAATATACTTGCAATGATAAATACTATTAATTCCATAAGTGATAAATTCACTATCTCAACAATGTCAATTTGTTAGTCTGGAATTCATCGTTGGCTGATACTAAACAGAAATATATACCGGTGGGAGCTTCTTCACCTTTATCATTTTTTCCATTCCACTCAACTGTATGTAATCCCTCCGATTGGTAGTCATTGTAGGGTACAGAAATGAGTCTACCGTTCATATTGTAAATACTCATATTAACTCTGCTTTCGGTTTTTAAGTCAAAGCTAATATTTGTATTTGAATTAAATGGATTAGGATAGGCAGGTAATAGTTCAAAAGAATCAGAAATAGGACTATAATCATCAATATCTAAAAAATCATAAATTGCTCTTAATAGCGCATCCGCAGAACGAGGATAGTCTTCAGCTGTACTAGTTTGTGTATCTTCGTAGGTTATTGCGAATACATCTTCACCATAATTCAACCAAAACCAACTCTCAGGATAATGAGTTGGTGTGTTCTCAACCCATGAAACAAAATAATTATAATCTTCAAAACCATCCATCCAATAATTACGTACAAGTCCGATGAATTTCTGCTGCATATCCGCATAATTCTGTGATGTACCGGTTGCATCGTGATAAACGAAATATCTATTAATATTTCCGCTGGCATTATGCATATTGAGCATTACATCAATCGGATATTCCGAATCCATATATCCCTTATATAACGCTTTTAATGCTGATGATTCGGGCTGAGGGTTATCATTATCCCAATCCCTTTCAAGATCAACCATGTTAGCATTTTGTCTGTTATGTCTTAATTCAACACCATCAGGATTGTAAATTGGAATAATATTAAATATAACATTTTTACGTAATGACTTCCCCAAGTCTGACTCTCCTAACAATATACCGATGATTGCTCGAGTTGTATAAAATGAATGCACCTCATTAGGATGTGTACGTGCGTGAATAGCAACTCTAAATCGTGGATTATAGTCCTTTGCTGCATCAGTAATGGTAAGTTGCCATAAATCCCTATTTTGTACGCTTTTACCAATAGAATTGACCATTACATAAGGACTGTTACGCCAAATATTTAGGTCTATTGCTAAACTATCATAATTATATCCCCAATTCGAGGCATCTTGCATTGATAGGTTCATTAACTCAGTCGTATCCTGAATCGTTATTTGGGCACCACTAAAACTCATTAAAACTAATACTGATATAATTATCTTTTTCATAAGTGTTTTACCTATAATGCTCTTTACCACAACATCTTTTGAACTTTTCGCCACTGCCACAGGGACATAAATCATTCCTACCAATATCTTTATTCTTTTTCTTTAACACTTTGCTAGTCATCTCCTGATTGAAAATTTCTTCTAATAATTCATACAATTTTGGATGCTTTGATTTCAATAATTTTGGTCTCTCAAAGAAGTATTCGCTAATTACTGCAAAAAACTCGGATTTGTTCGTAGCACCATACGGATTAATATCAGATTTACCTTCGTAAATTTCATCAATTTTGTGTTGAATTAAGTCTAACCATGGAATTGCATATTGTTTCTCAAGCAAGGTTGATGGAATTCCGTCGATGGTTCCATCCGCTTTGTCAATTAAGTGGACAAACTCATGGATGGCAGTATTTTTCTTATCGGATTCATTGGAAAATCCATGACGCAATGCTCGTTTGGAAAGTATCATCTTGCCATTCATATAACCTGTGCCAACCATTCCAAGAATACGTCGTTCACCGCCTTCCGTTTGGAATTCATCATCAAATTGATTTGGATATAGAAGAACTTCTTTCAGATTAACATATTGCCAAGCTGGGAAAGCAAATATTGGTATTATTGCAGAGGCAGCCACTAATAGCCTATCAGTTTCGTTAATAGTAGTGCTAATTCCCGTAATACGCACGTTTTGTAAAAACTCCTGAACCTTATATTCAAAACGTGGTTTCTCTTCAGCATTAAGATTGTTATAATATGAAACTTTTAGCGTTAGTATCTTGCGCCAATCTGTAGGAAATGCTTTACTTGGATTTTTCCACCTGCGCCATTTTGAGCGGTTCTCGTTTATCCAAATGAATCCTGCTATAAGGATTATAAAAATGATTATTATAGTAATATTACTCATAATTGAACGTATAAATTAAAGGACTTGAGTTATTGATAGGAAAAATTAATTAACTTTCTGTTTTCTTCCTCTGCCTAAGTAATACAGGAATGTAGGCCGTCCAAATTCCAATTAGTGAATAACGTAAAAATCTAGCAAATTCATTGGCAGGCAGGACAATCTTAAGTCCTTTCCAAATTAGGACGACTCCCACAACTCCAACTATCAACATCATTAGTTTCCAAACGAGACCATTTGGAAGAACAGAATCAAGCACATTGGAAAATATTAGTACCAATCCAAAGCCCCATATTACTGCGAGAATCGTAATCGCATCATCAGCGGGATAGAGAATTGCAAAGAAAACTACGGCTATTGTTATTACTGCTGCCTTGGCAATCGCTGATTTAGCGGAAAGATACTCTTTAAAGGCATCGAAAAGGAATTTATCATAGAGTATTACCAAAGTTGCTCCAATTAGCAAGCCACCTAGAATATCAGCGGGATAATGCACACCGAGGTACAATCGGGATACCGAAATTAGAGTTACCATTACTACGGCAAGTATACTCATCCATCTTTTGCGAATTAGTAGAACCAACATGAGCCATAAGGTTGTGGAGCCCTGTGCATGACCGCTTGGGAAGGCAAACCCGCCCTGCTCAATTAAGGCAACGCCTAACGGTCTTGCGGTATGGAATATCTCTTTAAAATAAAAATTGAGCAGTAAGGAAGGCAGTAAAATGAACAGCAGTTTTAACGCTTTATCCTTATCCCACAGCCAAAAGAACAGCGGTAAGACCATTATGTAAAATTCTTTATCTCCAAAAATGGTAAAGAACTTAAAAAAGCTTGTAAGCCAATCGGTTTGTAATGATTGTAGAAAGTTGATAATGTTCATTGCTGCTCCTTGATTTTATGTGAATAAATTTAAGATATTATTGCAAATTATGATAATATTGCCAAATGGCAGCAATTTCCATTAAATAGGCAATGCCAACATGTATTACTATACCACCAAAAATATTTCTTTTTTCTAAAGCATGGACTCCTAAAATAAAACCGCCGAAAAATGAACTTATGGCTTCCCCCAATGGTTTGCCAAAATGGAGTATAATGTATGCACCCGCCATTGGTAATACGGCTTCCCGTCCCAAAACTCTTGCCATACCAACAACCAATGCTCCCCTGTACAATAATTCGATACTTGCAAAATCTAATCCGTAAACAAATTCAAATGCACCCGCTGCTTGAATTGGAGTCATTACGAATGCTCCGTCATATAGCCAAAATTTATATTGAGGATAAGCTTTTTGAAAATCGGGCATATAAGATGCAATTGCGATCAGAGGGATCATTAGAACAAGCATTATAAAAAATGGTTTATAGCTCATTCCTCTAATCCTTAATCCAAATAAATGATTGTCTTCTTTATCATATTTTCTTTTCACAGCATAAAAGATAATTAGAAAAGGTAGGATACGCTTCAAATTGAAAACCATTTGTTTGTAGAAAACCTTATCACTGGTGCTCATTTGTGCATAATTGAATAGATATTTATACTGCCAAAAGGCGACCAAAATTCCAAACGTACCAAAAAAGATTATACTTTTTACCCAAAATTCCGATTGTAAAAGTTTATACTGTTGTTTCTTAATGAAAAGTATAGGAATAAGAATAATGTAGTATGGTGCAAGGTAATAAAGCGTATATGTTAGAAAACTAATAGGTTTAGAATAATATTTATCAACAAAAACCCTCTCAAAATTATACTCATAATTAAAATAAATAGCGATAGCTAAGAATAGAAAAGTATATAAATACGCGTAGATATTGAAATCAGCTTTTAGGAAATCACGTATTTCAGTTATTATTTCTTTCATTTTATTATGATGTCATTCTGAGGAGCATAGCGACGAAGAATCCATGTTTTTAATAATATTAGATTCTTCACTATGTTCAGAATGACAGGCGGATTATATCATATTTCAATTTATTAAAATATCTCACAGATAAAATCAATATCCTTTACCGCACCAAAAACAATCAATTGATCCTTTTGTTTGATATGCATTGACGGCGTAGGAATCGTATCTTTCATTTTATCTTTAATTGCCTTCCTGATTATAAGAATATCAATATGGTATTTTTTTCTAACATTTAAATCCTGAATAGTCTGATTAACGAACTCACTTGGTGGATTTATCCTGGCAATTCTAAATCCAGGAATAACTTCAATTTTCTCGTGATAATACTGATGTACATATTTAAACGATGATGCAAGCGTCTTTGCTGTCTGTGATTCAATCAACATTTCCTGATATTCACGCATTATATCTGACCTAAGAACTTGTCCGGTAAGTATCCCATTTTGATCAACTACAGGAATTGCTTGTAAGTCATGCTCAGTAATCAATTTCAATAGTTCTTGTATTGGAGTATTATCATTGACACTAGGAAAATGTATATCACATATATCCTTCGTCATCGTACTTGGCTGTACTTCTTCTATTCTGTTAAGAAATCTTCTCACCATACCGTGTGTAATTATTCCATAAAGTTTATCATCCGCCTTACACACATAGAAATTATTTTGGTCACTTCTTGACATTTTTTCTAATAGTTCGCTAAGTAAATTATCTTCATGTATTATTTCTACAAATTGTTGCTTTAATCGGCTTATTTCTAGCTTGCTCATTAGTGCCATATCTGCACCGCCATGAATGTCGATACCCCTCCTCTTTAATTTGATAGTATAGATATTACCATCTAGCCATCTTGTAGTAATTACAGTGGCTAATATACTTGCTACCATCAGAGGCAAAATAACACTGTATTCTGCTGTCATTTCAAATATTATCAAGATTGCAGTAATTGGTGCGTTGGTCGTCGCTGCTACAAGTGCAGCCATTCCAACTAGTGCATAAGCACCTGGCGATGCTGTTATATTTGGGAATAAATTGTGAAATACAGTACCAAGTGAGTGTCCAAGCATAGACCCCATAAACAATGATGGTGCAAATATTCCGCCTGATCCTCCTGAACCAAGTGAAACACTTGTTGCAGCTATCTTACCAAAAAGAATAGAAACAACTAATAAAAGCGGAATTGTTCCTGATAAAGCCCAATCCATTGATTCATACCCAACTCCAAGAACCTGGGGTAAGAATATAGCAAAAACGCCTAATATCAGCCCTCCTACCAATGCTTGAATCCAAACAGGCCATTTAGTTCCTTCAAATAAATCTTCTGCATAATATAATGATTTAACAAACATCCAACCAATCAAACCGGCAGTAACGCCTAATATTATATAAAAAATTATTTCAACCGGTGAGTTTAAAATATATTCAGGTGGGGTGAATGCCGGATGATCGCCGTAATAACTCCTGGAAGTGATTGTAGCAAATACTGAAGAAACAATAATTGGTCCAATTGCAACAACACTAAAATCACCAATGATTACTTCGCTAGCGAATACTGCCCCTGCAATAGGAGCGTTAAAAGTTGCCGCAATTCCGGCTGCTGCTCCACATGCTACCAAAGTTTTCATTCTCTGAGCAGATACTTGGAACAACTGACCAATTGATGAGCCAAGTGCTGAACCCATTTGCACGATAGGTCCCTCTCTACCGACCGATGCTCCGGAACCTATCGACAATGCTGAAGCAAGTGCTTTTATGATAACTACTCGCATCCTTATAAAACCATTCTGTGTGGCAATGGCATTCATAACTTCCGGTACTCCATGACCTTTTGCTTCTTTTGCAAAATAATCAACAGACATTGCTACAACAATCATTCCAACTACTGGAATACCAATTTTCAAATATAAAGGAGTTGCCCTAACCATTTCGATCAAGCTTCCCTCTCCCCATAAATTATTTTGAAAAAATAGTATCAGCGTTCTAAAACCAACAGCTAAATAGCCGGAACCTATTCCAATAATAACCGCAACTATTAGAATAAATAATTGATTAAAGGATTTTATTCTAAATAATAGCCGTTGAACGAAGGCATAAATAGCTTTTCTACGGTTAATATATTTTCGTGCTTTGTTAAGTTTCATATTAATAAAATTTTAAACAATCTTTAAAAATCTGCGCTTACCAACTTTTAGCACGATATCATCTGTATTAGGCTTAAGTATATAGTTTATATCATTAATAGTATTTTTATTTATCTTCACCGCATTCTGTTTGATTAATCTACGTGCCTCTCCCCTGCTTGCAGTTAATTTAGCATCTGCAATTACATCAACCAATAATGTATCACTTTTTAAAACGTATTCGGGGATATCATCGGGTACATCTTTTTTCAAATGAATTTTATCAAAATGGTTTTCCGCTTCAAGCGATGCTTTTTCGTCATAATATTTTTCAACGATTGTACGCGCCAGTTCCCGTTTTAGATTGCGAGGATTCTCTCCTTCTGCTAGTTTTGTTTCCACTTCTTTAATTTTTGATAATTCGACGTCAGCACCCAATAAAAAATATTTTACTATCATTTCATCAGGTATAGATAAAGTCTTACCATACATCTCTTCCGGTGAATCCTGTAATGCAATGTGATTACCATAAGATTTGGACATTTTCTCAATTCCGTCAGTTCCTTCCAATAACGGTACCGTAATAATCACTTGCGGTTCCTGTCCACTCTCACGTTGCAGATCGCGACCAACTAGCAAATTGAATTTTTGATCTGTACCACCTAGCTCAACATCTGCCTTCAATTCAACAGAATCCATTCCTTGAGCGAGTGGATATAAAAATTCATGTATAGAGATTGGTATTTCTGCCTTGAAACGTTTAGTGAAATCGTCCCTTTCTATCATGCGGGCAACAGTATATTTACTTGCCAATTTAACAACGTCACTGAATTTCATTGCATCCAACCAAGTTGAATTATACACTACTTTCAACTTATCTATATCAAGTATAACTTTAGCTTGCTCAATATACGTTTTAGCATTCTTTTTTACATCTTCCAAAGTTAAAACGGGACGTGTTTTATTGCGTCCGGACGGGTCACCTATCATTCCTGTAAAATCACCAATTACTAGTACAGCTTGATGACCTAAATCCTGAAAATGGCGTAATTTTCGTAATACAACACCATGACCTATGTGTAGATCAGGGGTACTTGGATCACAACCCAATTTTATTACTAATGGTTTATTATCCTTTCTAGAACGTTCAAGTTTGGTAATTAGTTCTTTTTCAGGTATTACTTCATGTGCTCCCCGCTTAATAGCATTCAATTGTTCTTTTACTGATAGAAATTTCATTAGCGTTTTCTCACTTCTCTCTCGGTTTCTCTTTTTATATCACGTTTTTTAATTGTATCTTTTTT
>Ga0307992_1001255_pt1 | contig 15186 bp, 21 predicted proteins | sample EllFjometagen133_FD_203162 | JGI IMG/M metagenome (GOLD analysis project Ga0307992, IMG submission 203162) | Marine microbial communities from Ellis Fjord, Antarctic Ocean - #133 | ecosystem: Environmental > Aquatic > Marine > Unclassified | place: Southern Ocean | collected 2014-10-08
TTTTATCATTTTTATTCATCTAATATAATTATTTTTTTAATTCAATTGAATCGATATATGATATTATCTTTCCATTAGGGTGTTTTGAAGTTTTAAAATATAAATTAATTAGTTTATCTTCAGCATTTTCTTCATCAATTGCCACAATTTCTATTTCATCATATAATTCATCATCTAAAACTTCATTACCATCTTTGTCATGTGCGTCAAATTCCACATTTACCATATACTTTGCTTCGTTAAATTTTTTAATTTTCATTTTCATTTATTTTTTTTGAAACTTTTTTAACTGTTTAATGGTTTTTTTAAGTTCATCCTCATAATATAATATTAAAAAATCAATGTCCCTTTCATTAATATTATATCTTTCCATTAAATCATCAATTTCATCTTTTTTGAATTTAGGTTTAACTTTTATGGATTTTTTTGCTTTGGTTTTCCAATACCAACCAGGTATGTTTGTGGTGTTTCCAAATATAGCAAACCAAACATCTAATGATGAAGATCTATCTAAATTTTTGTTATTGAAAAATTGGGCTTTTTTAATATCTTTATATGCAAATTTACGATTGAGTATGAAAAAATTTTTTTCTTTATCATTATCAGTAATAAATTTATATTTATCCTTATTTTTGAAGATAATGTTTCCTAAACTTATAAAGTCAATTGGCATTTAATAAAATTGATTTAATATTTTTGAGATTTTTTCTTTTGTTATTGGTTTTACAATTTGAAAATCTATATTTTTAACATCTATCATATCTGTAACAGATATTATGATTATAGTCACATCTTCATCTATTTGTTTTAATTTTTGTATGAAATTTCGTATATCTATATTTGCTAAACTCATATCTATAAAGATAGCATCAATTTCATTTAATTCATCTTCAAATATTTTAAGTACATCTTGTGATGAAATTGTCCATTTAATTTTAACATTCATAGATTTTAACATTATACCTAATAATGAATAATTTTCAGGTATATCTTCTAACACCATTACATTGATATTAGAAAAATCATATACAACTTTATTAACTTTTTTTGTTTCAATAGTTTGTGTTTCTTCTAATGGTAAAGTAAAAAAGAATGTACTACCTTCTTTTTGAGTTGAATCTACCCATATGTTGCCCCCAAGCATATTAACTATACTTTTTGCAATTGATAGTCCTAATCCAGTACCTTGGTGTTCTTTTTTTGATGATGCATCAACTTGTATAAATTTATCAAAAATTATTTTTAATTTATCTTTTGGAATACCTATACCTGTATCTTCAACAAAGAAAGTGATAATATTATCTTTCACTCTTGTACCAATTCTTATGTGCCCATTTTCTGTAAATTTTATAGCATTACTAATTAAATTATATAAAATTTGTTTTAATCTAAGAAAATCCGACACAATTATTTCATAATCTATTCGTTTTTCAAAAATTAATTCAACAGACTCTATATTTTTTTTACAATTTAAATCATAAAAAATTTCTTCTAATTCTTCAAACAAATCATTTATCAAAAATCTTTCATAAAATAATTCTAAATTTAATTCTCCTGCTTCAATTTTCGCATAGTCTAGCACATTGTTTAACAATTCCTCTAAATGTTTTGCATTAGCATTTATAGTTTTAAGAAATTTTTTACTATTGACACCATCAAATTTTTTATCTAATAAAATATCAGAAAATCCTATAATAGAATTCATTGGTGTCCTTATTTCGTGACTCATATTAGCTAAAAATAATGATTTTAAAAGATCACTTTTTTCAGCCTCAATTTTAGCTTTTTCTAATTCTATTTTAATTTTTTCTTGATCTGTAATATCTTTACAATGTATTGCAACATATTTAGTTGAACCATTATCATTTAATACTGGATAAATATAATTTTCAAAAAACATATCATCATATTCATTTATATAAAATATTGGTTTACCTGTAAATATTGCTTCTAGTATTTTTTTTCTTTTAAATTCTACAATTTCTTTTGGTAAAATATCCGACATTTTACTACCAATTAATTCGTTTCGAGTTTTATTAAAATATTTACAACCTAATTCATTTGTAGCCACTATTATACCTTCTCTATTTGTTAAATAAGATGCACATAATGTTGAATTTATAATTTCAAGATGTTGTTTTTCTTTTATCTTAATATCAGTAATATCTTCGAATATAGTAACAAAATGTGTTGAGGTTTGTTTATATGCATCAATTAAAAACCATTTCTTAAACATAGAAGAATATTTTTCAAAATGTAAAGTTTTATTTTTTGTGAATATTTGTGAATAAATTTTTATCCATTCATGTGAATTACTATTTAATATTTCTATTGCGTTTTTACCGACAGCACTTGAATCTAATCCAGTTATATTTGTGAAAGCTTTATTTATTCTAATGAATTTATAATCAACAGGTTTATTATTTTCATCAAAAATCATTTCATGTAATGCAAATGCCCTATTCATATTATTAATAATCATTTCAAGTTCTTGACTTTTAAAAATATAATCCTTACTTAGTTGAGATAAATGTGCTTCATTTTGATATGCTACATGAACAAAATTTTTATAATTTTTACATTTGTAAATATAATTATATCTCCAACGATTTTTATTTTTTTTATCTTTATATAATTTTAATTCGTGAGTCATACACTTACCACTTTTGTTCACTTTTAATATTTTATCATAAATACCAAACATTTGTGCTTCTGAAAATATATCTAATAACTTTTTATCTATAACATTATTTTCAATTCCTTCTATCAAATAAAAATTATCTGAAACCTTATGAAAATATATTTCATTATCTATAATTTTATATGTGATAGTAACAAAATCAAAATCATTAAAAAATTCTTTCATATTTTCATTTTAATTTTTTAAAACAGACTCTACATAATGGTTTGTAACTTTCATTTCCACCAATTTCAATTTGTTCCCCCTCAGTAACTATCATATTATCTTTAAATCTTGCATTTACGATAGCTTTTTTATTTTTACACTCAGAACAAATTGTTTTTATTTCTTCAATACTATCTGCTATTGTCATTAAATACTTTGAACCTTCAAAAGGTTCTAATTTGTAATCTGATCTTAAACCATAACAAATTACAGGTATATTTAATATATCTACAACATCTGACAATTGAAATATGTGTTTTTTTGTTAAGAACTGTGCTTCATCAACCAAAATAGCCTTTATTTCGTGTATCATCGGTTTAACATATTGGTATATATTTAATTTTTCATCTACAGCAATTGCTTGTTTACTCAAACCAACTCTTGATTTAACCACACCTTTACCGTATCTATTATCTAAGGCTGAAGTAAAGATTAATATCTTTTCATTATTTTCTTCATAATTGTAGGAAACTTTAAGGAGATCAAGTGATTTCCCAGCACCCATACTGGAATATCTAAAGAATAATTTTGCCATTTATTTTATTATTTTTTTTGTAAAAAAGTCACATTACATTTCTTAAAATTTATATATAGTTTAATGACTTTAGTTATTATATTTTCAAATTCTATGAAGGTTGATATCTCAACCTTAATTCTAAAAAATAATCATTTATTATGGATAATATTAAAAAATCTAATGGTATATTACCATGGAAACTTGTATGGGATGCTGAAACAAAAGAAGTTTTGTTTTATAAGAAAATTATTGGAGAGTTTGAAACAATCAACGAACTCTATGAATCAAAAACAAAAGTTGATGTTTTAAAAAAAATAAATGAACTGGGGCTTAAATATAACCCAAATATATTAGAAGAAGAGTGGGTATAAAAAAAGGAGGCTTTCGCCTCCTTTTTTTATTTATAATACAAATTATTAAGTTCTTTCCACATATCAGGATACAAACCTCTAACTTTTAAAGCATATTTAAAAATAGGATATTCCTTTTTATACATTTCAAATAATGAATCACCATTTGATTTTTTGTCATATGATTTTTTACTGTTTTTTGTATTTGCAATTCTATCACACAATTTTACATAAATAGAAAGATCGTCACCCCAAATTTTAGGATAAGTTTTGAAATTCTTTTCTTTTCTATCAAAACCTCGTTCATTTGAAACATTAAAAATTATTCTGGCTACTCGTTTATTTGTTCTTTGTTCGAGATCTCTTACAGATACATCAGTATCCTCAACGAGATCGTGACCATAACAAGCTTTGTCAACATCTTCTTTATCATACTCTTTAAGATAATAATCATATTCTTTATTTATATCATACACATCTTGAGTGTGTTTTGAATATGGTACGGAACCATATCTCTGAGATTCAGAAGGTAGATTGTGTTTGTTGTCTGCAAATACTTTAAATTCTTTTGTGTTCATAGATGTCTCCTTTCATTTAATTCACCACTAAAGTACTAAATTTTTCTAATATAAAAAATTAAAATTTTAATTTATTTTTATTTTTAATAGCTTTTTTTAATAAATATTTCATTAAATTATCAAATTTTATATTTTTTTCTTTACAAAGATTTAATGTTTGTTTCAATAATTCATCATCTAAATCTAATAGAACCACATTGTCACTTTCAACATAAAACTTCGAGAAACCTCTAAGAACTTCTGACATAGTTTTATTTTTATCATCACAAGTTTCTTGGAAATAACCATAAAGTTCTTCAGATATTCTTAATTTTAAAAATTTTTGTTTTTCCATAACCTTTATATTGTGTAAATAAAGGAAAGTTTTAATTGTGTCGTTCTTTTATGGTCACAATTTCTCTTGCTTTTGAATTGTGAAATTTTCTGATAAATTTATCTTGTGTACGAACAAATCCATCATTGTGATTTTTACCTGAATCAAAATTACAATTGTGTGCATGAGAAAATTCATGAACTAATGTGCCTACAAATTTATCACTATTTGCAATAGTAACAAAAGGTTTGTTGTGTCTTTTACCACCCCAAGAATGATTACAATTTCTAAAATTAATGTTTAATTTCATTTTACAAGAACGAGCCATCCATTTTAGAATTATTTCAGATTCATCTTGTGTCACTTGTATTTTATTATATTTAAGAAGTAAATCATATTCTTTCGTCTTATATGACACCAGATGATATTCGCCAGGTATTCTTTTTCTGTTTGTGTAAGTTGTTAATTTTTGCATCTTTTATTTTTGTTCATTTTATCAATATCCTTAAGTGACATATTATCTAGTTGTTTTAACGACATACCATTACGCATAAATAAATCCATGTGAAGTTGAGTTTCTTCTTCTTCTGACATTATTTGATGATTATCAAATATATTTCCCAGGAATTTTCCAAATTTTGTTAGTTTCATTTTTTAAATATTAAAAGGTTAAAAATCAATTATAATACAAAGATACAATTTTACTTTCGATTAAAAAAATTAATATATAATGAAATGATTGTGACTTTTAAAATGTTTGTAGAAAAAATATGTGTACCTGTTAAAGTTGGTGATAATATATTAATGGGAAAATTTAAAAATAAAAAAACAAAAATCAAGAAGATTGGCAAAGATGAACATGGTATGCCAACTATAAACGGGAAAAAAGCCACCACATTTAGATTATCAAAAGAAAAGAAGGATAAAAAGAAAGATGGTAATTAATTTTAAAATATTTGAAACTTGGAATGATGATACAATAGATAAATCCCTATTTGTTAGTGGGCGTGCTAAACATAATCCTAAAATTAAAAATAATATAATTGAATATAAAACAGATAATGGAAAATATGTTGCCAAAATAAACCAGTTAGCAAGTGGTAAATTTATTTGTAAAGTTTATAGATTAAAAGATGATGGTAAAATTAGAATTAGAAAAAAAGTAAAAGATACATTACAAACTGCACATAATTTTGTTCGAGAGTTTCTAAATGATAGACTTGATGGAAAAAAAATAAAAAAATCTAAAAAGAAAGTAGATAAAAAGAAAAAAGATAAAGATCCACTTGATAAATTATTTGTAGATATTGACGAACCAGGTTTTGATGAACCATCATTTGATTTTGAAGAAGGAGAAAAATCAAGAAAAACTATAATTAGAAAATTTTCTTAAAAAAGACACTTAGAATATTAAAGAAGCTTTAGAATTCCAATTTGAATATAATTTTGCATTTTCTCTTAATATTAAATATTTATAACAATCGATATAACCATTTTCTTTAATTTCTGCCATACAATTGTCATCAACAACAACCGACATTTCATCAATATCATACATTGATGCTCCGAAAGGAAGTTTACCTAAATAATTTCCATTTTCTTTTACAAATTCTATAATTTCATTGACAAAATTAACAGACGAATTTTCTTCTATCCATTTATCAATTTCTTTGTTTTCTTTTGATTTGTAAAGTTTTCTAAATGTAATTTGATCTGCTCCAAGTTCTTTACATTTATTCAGTACTTTTTCAACTGAATATTTATCATAATCATTTATAAGATTTAAAGAAAATCTTAAATTAAAATCATATTTTTTAATAAGACTGATAATATTTGTTAAATCGAATCTTAATTTTTTATGTACACCTATAATATCTAAATTTCTTTCATTATCAAAAATATTTGAAATAGAAAGTGAAATTGTTGTAACTCCATAATTTCTCAAAAGTGCAAGTTTTTCACTATCTAAAAATACACCAGTACTTTGAATTTCAATACTTTTAAAAGGTGTAATTAATTTAGAATTAATAATAGAAAAGAAATTTAAAAAAGTAAAATTTTGAGTAGGTTCTCCAGTACCAGTCAAAACTACAACATTACAACCATTATCTCTTGCAAATTGTAGTCTATTAAAATAATCCTTATATTCAATTGAATTTTCATCTATTATAAAACCAAAATGTTCTCTTTTCTTCAAACAACTTGAAATTCTATCACTATAAGGGTTTGTGTGCGTCCTGCTTACACAAAATTTACAATTATTTACACATTTATTTTTTGTGGGTACAACGATTGATAGACTCTGTATGTTCATCTCATTATGTTTAAAAGTTTTATATTCTATTTATACTGCAAATATACAACTTTTATCTGAAACAAAAAACTTCAGTGCGAAAAAATAGTAATGTGATACATTAATCAAAAAAATATAAATATTATGAATTGGTATGTAATTAGAGTAATTAGTAGCAAAGAGAAAAAAATAATGGAACTTATTGAAAATAAATTAGAATTTTTTAATTTAACTGATAAAGTATCGCAATTATTAATACCTAGCAAAAAAATAATGCAAATGAGAAACGGTAAGAAATATACTGTAGTGAAAAATGATTTCCCTGGTTATGTTCTTATTGAAACAGAACATATTTTAGAATTACAACCAGTTATAAATAATGTAAATGGTGTAATAGAATTTCTAGGTTATAAAAAACCTGAACCTTTAAAACCAAATGAAGTAAATAGAATAATTGGAAGACAAAATGAAACTGAGGTAGAAGATAAATATTTTATTGGTGAAACTGTAACTGTTATAGATGGTCCATTTAATACTTTTGTAGGTGTTTTAACTTTTGTTGATGATCAAAAGAAAATGGTAAAAGTAAATATTAAAGTATTTGGTAGGGATGTGCCTGTAAATTTATCATATTTAGAGATAAAGAAAAATTAATTATTCTTTATCTTTTACTAAGTTAAGATATATTTTTCTATCATCTTTGATAACAGAAATAACCTTAACTTTTACTTGATCACCTTTCGTTAATTTCGCATTATTTTTCACAAGATAAGTAGTTTGTATTAGTCCCATAGTTTCATAATCAAGTGAAATTAATGCTCCAAAATTTTTCACATTAATAACTTTTCCTGTTAAAATTTTACCTACTTTAATTTTATCCCAAAGAGATTCTTTTAAAGATTGGGTTAATATAATCTTTTGACTTTTAGTTATTTCCTTAACGTAAAAATCAATTGCCATTCCAGGTTTAATTTGATTCCATTTATTTTGCCAGTCAATATTTACATTCATTTTATGAATCATACCTGTAAGACAAGTATTAAATTGAACAAATACTCCAAATGGTGTTGTTCCTGTAACTTCTCCTGTATAAACAACATCCTTCTTCAATTTTTTGATTTCTTCTGGTATAAGTGTTTTAAGATATTTTCTTCTTGAAACAACATATACTCCCTTTTCTTGTTGTAATGTTTCCAACATCACATTTAAGGTTTCATTAAGAATTGATTCTGGATTAGCAAGTTTATTAACATCAGCGAGAGTGTTTGGCATAAATGCATCAATATTTACATTGTCCATATAAATATCAAGCATATAACCTGCGGGTATTAATTCTTTGACTTTAGCAATAAGTGGTAACTTATCTTCATAATAAGTTCTTAATTTATTATGAACATTTCTTTTAATTAATTCGGTAATAGAGCCTCTAATTAAGAAAGGCATATCTTGAATTATTGTGATTAGAACGTCAATTTGTATACCAGGTTCTAATCCTTTTACTAAATTTTCTTTTGGTGTGTCAACGTAAATATAATCTTTATATCCAAAATCAACAACCATTTCTGATTCATTTATAGATATAATAACACCATTAATTATTTCTCCTTCTCTAATTTCTTTTAAATCAAGAAAAGTTTTTTCCATCATTTGATAGAAATTTTTATAATCTTCACTAAGATTATTTAAATCACCTTTTACTTTTATTATTTCTTTATCATTATTTAAAAATAAGAATGGATCGGGAAGTGCTCCCACATTTACGCCTTCGATTAATTTCGACATATGAATTTTTTAAAGTTAAACATTTTATTTAATTACTCACAGTATTATAGAATCAATAAAAATAAAGGTTTACTTTTTATCTTTATCTTTGTTTTCATTATAAATGTTTTGTTTTCTTTGTGAAGGTAATTGCTCAGGATGGGTCCAAACTTCTGTATCATAGATGTTTTCTTCTTGAATCTTTTCATTTGTGCTAAGTGCCCAATCAATATCGAGATATAAGAATTTGAAAGTTAATGAAAATGTTTGTTCTGTAATATCTTGTACTTGGTATGCAAGTCTAATTTCAGATTCAGATTTCCATAAAACTGAACGGAATTTAACAACATACATAATATCACCATCTTTATCAAGTATATCTAAAGTTAACCAAGGCATATAATATTTTCTTGTATTATTGTAATATTCGGATAATATTTGTCTTAACATGAAGTAATTTGCATTTGAATCAATACTTCTAAATGTTATATCTAATTCTTGAGAATTTAAATCATGTATGTTTTGTGTAGGTTTATATTCAATTTGTTTGCTATATTTGTGTATTTGCTGAGATCCTTCTATTTGCATTGATGGAAAAACAATTTCTTTTATTGTAGAGTTTAAATAATCTATAGGTTTATCATATGGTATAAAATTTTTATCCATAAATCTTTGAAGTTTATCATTCACTTCCTCTGAAACAAAATCAGTTGGAAAATTAAATTTAAATTGATTATTTTGCGAACCTAATCTCATTTTTAAATATTATTTTTAAACAGTTCCAGCACCAGGAACATTTTCATCATCATCTATATTTTCATTTGATAAATCATCAAAATCGACAGTAGTATTTTGTATTGTTACAGTTGGAATATCAGATGTTTGATTATTACTATATCTTTTTAATGGTAGAACTTCTAGTGAGTCTATATATGAGTTTTTTAATAATTCTCTATATAATTCCTCTGATATTTCAGATGCTACAATTATATTTCCTGATTGATATACAACACCACCTCCTTCATTTTTAATTAAATTTGATATTTCTGTGTTAAATGTTGATTCTGTTATTAACGAATTTATTGAAATTTGTTCTGATGATAATTTTGTGGCAGAACTTTTTGATTTTGTATATATTATTAGAGTTCTACCTGCTTTTGGTTGCCAAGCAGTTTTTTTCTCACTAGAAGCTATAATGTTGGATTGTGTTAGAGAACCATCATCTACTATATTAATACCATCTTCAATAAATCTAACATCTTCATAAAATGTAAATGTTCCTGAGTATAATAAAGTTTTTAATTTATTTGCTTCTAATGCGATATAAAAATTATTATAACCTTTATCATATATTTTCTTCAACACATTTAAATCATTTTCATCTATTTTAAAATTAATTATACCTAATGTGAAGTTGTTTGTTGATTCTTTAAAAATAAATTTTTCTATTATTTCTGAATCTGATTTAAATACTAATTTTGGTTCTGATCCCTTTGTTAATTCTGATAAATTAAAAGGTTGTAAAGTTTTATTATCAATTAATTCACCAAGTTTAAATTGTATGATATTATCAAAAGGTGTTATTATAATATTTAACAACCCCATACCTTTATAATTTTGAGGTTCTGAACTTTTTGGACTATTTGTAATAACTTTACCCACATCAACAAGTAAAGGGTAAGGAACTTTTCTAATTTCAGTCACAAGAGGCTGAGTATTATAATCTCTATTAAGTTGAATTTGTTCTGGTTTAGCATTATATATTTTTAAATTATTAATATTTCCAATATCTAATGATATTAATTTTTTACCATATTTATAAATATTATCTCTAATACCAAGAGTTGTAAATCTCACTATTTGAGACATGTCAACTAAATCGACAACTCTCATTGTAACTTTAATTGCCGCAGTAGTATTAGAAAATGTCATTATTGGTCTATAATATAGTTTCTTAGTGAATACTGCTAAACCTAATGTTGAATCTTCTTCTACAGAAAAAGTTTGTTTTGAGGTTTGAATATTTTCTTCATAAAGATAAACATCATATTCAATTTTAACTCTTCTACCTTTAGTATAAACATTTTCAATAAATTCATTAAGATTCTCATTTGATTCACCATAAGTACCATATATCTCAAAAAAATCACCTTCTGTAGATTCCTCAACTTTAACAGCAAGGGTTTCAAATTCTGGTGTTTGAGGAATAGACATTCTATATTCACTTGTTGCGTAATAATAATTTATTCCTAATATCGTATCTTTACTTGTTAAAAATCTAAAATCGAGAAAAATAGGTGCAGTTTGACTTAAACCTTCGTGATTTGTTGTTAAGTTATAATTTATTGTATTCGGAATTACTGTGTTTGATGTATCACTTAAAACTCGTTGATTGGATACATAATTTATGGATGGTATTTCAAATTCAAAATATTTACCCCATTCAATTTCATCATAAATAAAAGGTATTGCTAAATTTAATAATGTTGAACCAGTTCTAACATCTGTATTATCATAAAAAATATTACTTATGTTGTAAGTTTTTTTATTATCGAAACCATAAGAAAACGTATTAAGATAAAATCCAACATAATCTTCAGTTTCAAAATTATAATTAGTTGGCAAATAGATTTTAATTCTATCATATTGTATTGGAGATGAACTATAATCTTGTTCTTGTAAATAATTATAATCTTCATCAAAAACTACATATTTTCTTAAAACTGGTTCAATTTGAACTAAATTTCTACTTTTACTATTTAAGAGTGTGGTCGAAAGAAAGTTTTTCTTATTATCTTCATTAATATTTGTTATTATCTTATAATTTTCTGATATAAAATTATTACTATCAAATCCCCATTCAATTAATACTTTTGGATGTATTTTTATATACTTAGAAACAGTTGCCATATCGATTGATTATTTATTATTTACTTATATATATTAAATCTTAAACTTTAAACCGAAAATTTAATAAAAAGTAAAAAATAAAGTATTAATATGCTAAATACTACAAACACTATTGCTGGTAACTATAATTTATCTAATAACATAAATACATTAATTTCAGAAACATCACTTTCGACATCAGGCTCTTTAACAACAGATTCGACTACTTTTCCAATAATAACTTATCCGACAACAATAGGAACATATGGTTATGGTTCTTATAATATGAGTGTAGATGTTGCCAAATATTCAGAATTATCTAATTTAGATTATATTATAAAATTTTCATATGATGATAAGGATTATTTAAAAAATAATATTGTAATTATAAATAATAAAATAATCACTTTTAATTGTGATTTTACTGAAAAAGAAAAAATTCAACCATATGAATTGATAATGAAAATGATAAATGAAAAAATAAAATTTGATATTTCAATTGAAATTGATGATATATTAACAATTAAATATCTTGGTGTAAGATTTAAAAATATTAAGAACAATTTTTCATTTGCTAATAATAAATGTAATTTTAACACTTTACAAGTTAAAATTAAATATAAAAGTGTAATTTATGATAATCAAAAATTACATATAACAGAGAAAAGAAAAGAAAAATTAGATAAAATAATGGAATTATGATAATACAGAAAATTTATGATTATATGTTTAAATTTAAATGTCCATATTGTAAACGTTCAATAAAATTAAAAGAAGGACCTTGTCCTTATTGCAATAAAACTATCACATCTTGGGATTTAGAATTGATGTTAAATGGTAAATTACATGACGACCAATGTACATAAAATAAAAAATGATTAAATTATGATTATTAATTAGGCTCAAGATATAAAAAGAAATAATAGTTATGAAAACGGTTAAAAATTTAATTATAAAATCAGGAATCGAAACTATAACAATAGAACCGTTAAACACATTTCGATGTGTAGAATTTTCAATAAAAGACACCAATTTAAATGAATGGAATAATATTACATTTGATACTCAAAACCTGGAAGATGTAATTAAATTTTTTACATTACAATTGAAAAGAAGTAAGCAAAAGACTTATAAATATAAGTGGAATAAACAACGTACTAATCATGTGTAAAATATAAAAAGAAAATAATAGTTATGAAAACACTAAAGAAAAATGATGAAATTAAAAGAGTAAAAGATTCCTCATCTTCAGACGATAAACAAATTCAGAATATGTTAGAATCTGGTTGGAATTATTGTGCTAAAAGTGAATGGAAAGCAACAAGACCTGTGAAAGTTAAAAAAATCGAAAAGAAAGAGGATAAAAAAAGAGGTAAGAATTCGTGAAAGTTGTAGTGATCAATGGTGTAGCCATAAGTGGAAAAGATAAGTTTGTGTCTTTTTTTAAGGAAATTTCAAATGATTTAAGAGTAAAAAATTACTCTTCAATTGATAGAGTGAAACAAATTTCAGAAATATGTTTTGGTTGGGATGGTAAAAAAAATGATAAATCAAGACAATTATTATCTGAAATAAAAAGAGTCTGGACAGAATATAATGATGGTCCGTTTGAAACTATTAAAACTCAAATAGAAACAGACATAAAATGGTCAAAGAATAAGGGAAAGGATGTATCCAAAAATGTTTATTTTTTACATATAAGAGAACCTAAAGAAATATTAAAAGTGAAGAAATATTATGGTGATTGTATTACTCTTTTAATTAAAAAAGATGTTAATTTTATTCCTAATAATTATTCAGATAAAAATGTAGAAAATTTTGATTATGATTATATTGTAGATAATAATAAATCAGAAAAAGAATTAAGAAAACGAGCCGATGAATTTCTTAGATATATAAAAAAAACCTTGTAAAAAATACAAGGTTTTTTATATTTAGTTTGAAAATTTTACGCCTCTAAAAGTGGCGTTTCATTTTTTGGTGGTAATTCTTTACTATTTAGATGTACGATAGTAACTTCACCATCTTTACTTCTAAGTGATATTTTTTCACCAATCTTAATCTCACTATCAAGAATTGCATCAGTAAGAATATCTTCAATATAACGTTGAATTGCTCTTTTCAATGGTCTTGCACCATAATTAGAATCCCAGCCTTCTTCAAATAAAAAGTCTTTGAGAGATTTTGTAATATTAACGATATATCCAATTTCTTTAAGTCTATTAAGTGTCGTTTTAACTTCAAGATCTATAATGCGATAGATATTATCTTTTGAAAGTGTATTAAACATGATCAATTCGTCAATTCTATTAAGAAATTCTGGTGCAAATTTCTTTTTCAATTCTTTATCAATGACAGCATTTTGTTTATCCTGATGATTTTTAGACGTAGAATCTGTTTGAAATCCCATACCTGTACCAAAATCTTTAAGTTGTCTTGAACCTGTATTAGATGTCATAATAATAATAGAGTTTTTAAAATTAACCCTTCTACCATAACTATCAGTAAGAATACCATCATCAAGAACTTGTAAAAGAATATTAAATACGTCTGTGTGCGCTTTTTCCATTTCATCAAGAAGAACAATTGAATAAGGTTTTCTTCTGATTGCTTCAGTTAATTCACCACCATCATCATAACCAATATATCCTGGAGGCGCTCCAATAAGTTTAGAGACAGAGTGTTTTTCCATATATTCAGACATATCAATTCTGATAAGATTTTCTTCTGATCCAAAGAGTTCTTTTGCGAGAACCTTAGCCAAATAAGTTTTACCTACACCTGTGGTACCTAAAAACATAAATGTTCCAACTGGTTTGTTAGGATCTTTAATTCCAATTCTATTTCGTTTAATTGAACGAACAATTTTATCAACAGCATCATCTTGTCCAATAACAATATTTTTCATTTTAGAACCGAGGGTTCTTAATTTGTTTGATTCATCATCATCAACAGCATCAAGTGGAATTTTGGTCATCATTGAAACTACTTCTGCAATATCTTCTTTATTAACAGTTTCACGTTCTTCACTTATTTTTTCGTTCCACTCTGTTTTTAATTTTACTAATTGTTCTGTGAGATTTCTTTCTTTATCTCTCCAAGAAGCAGCCTTTTCAAATTGTTGTTCGTTAACACAGTCTGTTTTTTTATTTTCAGCTTCAATAATTTTATTTTCAAGAATTGAAATAGGTTTAGGCTGACTTGAATTTGAATCTACATGAACTTTAGCACCTGCTTCATCTAAAGCATCAATTGCTTTATCTGGCATAAATCTATCATTCATATACTTATCAGTCAAATTAACACAAGCTTCAATAGCGTCACTTGTATATATAACTTTATGATAATCTTCATATCTACTTTTAAGTTGTTTAAGAATTTTAATTGTTTCTTCTGTGGTTGTAGGTTCTACAACGACTTTTTGAAATCTTCTTTCTAATGCACCATCTTTTTCGATATGTTTTCTATATTCTTCAAGAGTAGTTGCGCCAATACATTGAAAAGTTCCTCTTGCCAACGCAGGTTTTAACATATTAGATGCATCAAGTGAACCTTGGGCACTACCAGCACCAATGATTGT
>Ga0307992_1001258_pt1 | contig 15163 bp, 11 predicted proteins | sample EllFjometagen133_FD_203162 | JGI IMG/M metagenome (GOLD analysis project Ga0307992, IMG submission 203162) | Marine microbial communities from Ellis Fjord, Antarctic Ocean - #133 | ecosystem: Environmental > Aquatic > Marine > Unclassified | place: Southern Ocean | collected 2014-10-08
GCAATTAAAGGTACAATCATTGAAATGTATGCCATTGATAGAATTAAAGAAGTTCTCAAAGAGAATCCACATTTAGTTAAAGACGTGGTAATCGAAACCATCAAAGAAATTCAAGCCAGAAACAAAGCAAAGCAACAAAAATAATTATATTTTTTTTTTACAAAAATATAGGTTTTTACAATAAATTTTTGTATTTATGATAAATGAAGTTAATTCATAAAACATATCGATTTCAATTAAAACCTAATAAAGAACAAGAAATGCTTTTAAATAAACATTTCGGTTGTTCTCGATTTGTTTATAATTACTTTTTGAACGAACGTAAAGAGCAATATCTTGAAAATAAAAAATCTAATAATTATTATGTGCAAGCAAAAACATTAACTGAATTAAAGAAAAAAGAAGAATATATTTGGTTGAAGGAAGTTAATTCTCAGATGTTACAATATACATTAAGACATCTTGAAAATGCGTATCTTTCATTTTTTAGGGGCAATGCTCAATTTCCAAGATTTAAATCAAAGAAATCTAAAAATAGTTTTACTATACCACAACATATTGAAATTGTTAACAATAAATTAAAAATTCCTAAATTCAAAGAAGGAATTAAAATTAATCTTCACCAAGAATTATTGGGTCAAATTAAACACATTACAATATCAAAAACACCAACAGGTAAATATTTCGTTTCAATTTTAACTGAACAAGAATATACACCAAGTAAAAAAACTGGTAAGAAAATTGGAATTGATTTAGGTTTAAAAGATTTTGTAATTACTTCTAACGGTATTAAATATAAAAATAATAAATATACGAAAAAATATGAAAGGAAATTAAAGAAATCACAAAAACATCTTTCTCGTAAACAAAAAGGTAGTAATGGGTTTGAAAAACAAAGACTTAAAGTTGCCTTAATACATGAGAAAATAGTAAACACAAGAACAAATAATTTACATAAAGTAAGTAAAGAAATTGTAAGTAAATATGATGTAATTTGTTTAGAAGATTTAAATATTAAAGGAATGATTAAAAATCATAGACTTGCAAAACATATTGCAGATGCAAGTTGGGGTACATTTGTTCGATTTGTTGAATATAAAGCAAATTGGAATGATAAAACCGTGGTTAAAATTAATCGATTTTACCCAAGTTCAAAAACTTGTTCAAATTGTGGGTATATAAAACAAGATTTAAAACTATTTATGAGAGAATGGGTTTGTCCAAATTGTAATACTAAATTAGATAGGGATTATAATGCAGCAAAAAACATTTATAGAGAAGGATTAAAAATAATAAAAACATCGGCAGGAACTGTCGATAATACTGATGGAGAGAAAAATAAGTCTTATTTAGGTAAGCACATCTCAATGAAGTCAGAAACCCAACCAATGGTTGAGTAGTTCATGAATATAATATATTCGTAATATGACTTATGATGAATTTAAACAAAATTTTCTTCCAGAATTTCTAAACATTAATTCGTTTGCTGGTAGGATGAGATACGCCAAAGAAAACTTACAAGGTATTGGTAGTGGTACTGGTAGAATAGTATTTGATATCGATGGTGAAAAAGTACTGAAACTCGCAAAAAATCAAAAAGGAATCGCACAAAATGAAGCTGAAGCAGGTGCTGGATATTATGATGATACCCAACATATTGTAGCTAAGATATTTAATGGTGCTGATGACGATACTTGGTTAATCGCTGAAAAAGCAAAAAAAGTTAATGAAAAAAGAATCAAAGAACTTACTGGAATTCCAAGTCTTAGTGAATTATATGAATTTTTAAGAAATTATGAAGCACAAAGTAAAGGTCAGAAAGAATATTTTAATCAAAAAAAAGATATATCTGAATTTTTTTGGGAAAATGAATTTGCACAGGATTTACAAAATTTTATTGCTGATTATTCACAAAATGCTGGTGATATGGGTAGACCTAGTAGTTATGGTGAAGTACTTCGTGATGGTCAACCCGCAATTGTTTTAACCGATTATGGGTTAAATGATGAGGTTTATGACACATATTATAATCCACAAAGAAAAAATAAATACCAGATGTATGAACTCTTTAATTATGCTGATGGTAATGATGATATTTTAAGTGATACGGGTGACCAAAGCGTTATAAGACGTGGTATGTGGGCACAAATGCCTTATAGTGTAAATGATGGTCAAGGTGTTATTAATGAAGAATTCAATAATTTTGTTTCAAATCGTGATAGTTACCCCGATAAATCAATATCGGGTCTTCCAGTTTTAAGTGACCATTTTCATGATTGCGTAAACAATATAAAAGAAGTTCTGAATCATGTTGATAATAAACAACGATTCTATGAAAATCTATTAAAACTTCAAGAATATATGATTAGAAGGGGTTTTTACAACAGAGACCCATTATTAAGTGAAGGATATGTTATTAATGAAGACACTCCAAGTGTTGAATGGGGTAGTTTAAATGATAAAGGATATAGTGATGAACTGGTTTCAAGTGTTGCTAAAAAATTAGGTTTAACAGCACCAAGATATTTAGGTGGTGGAGCAAATGGTTTCGCATATGAAATTAATGACAATCTTGTGATGAAAATTACCGCAGATGTTAGTGAAGCAGATGCTGCATCAAAATTAATGAGAGGTAAACCTGAACACATTGCAACAATTTTCAATTTATATAAAGTTGTTGATAATACCACCAATCAAGCGTTTTTTGTAATAATGCAAGAAAACATTAATAATAAACCAATAGAAAAATTTAGAAAATTTGATTTAAATCTTGAAGCAATAATGCCAGCAGGTTTAGATTATGGTGCAATTCTTAAGGCAATAAAAATTCCTAAAAGATTCAATTATAATGAAATGATTGAAGTGGCTAAACATCTATTAACTGATAGTCCTGAAGCAAATGTTTCAGAATCAGAAAGACAAGAAACATATAAATATCTTGTTGGATTATTGGATATTAGAAGAGAATTAATTGAGTTCGGAATCAAATCAACAGATTATATTGAAATAGCTAATCTTGGTTATAAAAATGGAGTTCTAAAATTCTTTGATACTGGTGGATATCGTGGAGTTGAACCAGATATTGCAGATAGTAATATTATACAATTACCTGAAAACTATGTTGCAGGTGATAAGTTTGATAGAGAAATAGCCGATAAGATTGCCTTGAAGGTTGGTCAAGACAAAGGTTTAGGTACACCAACATATTATGATGAAGGAGACCACGGTTATGCATATAATATTGGCGATAAGATAATGAAAGTAACTTCAGATAAGACAGAATTAACTGAAAGTTTAAAAATAATTGGAAAGAATTTAAAACATCTTGCTAACATATATGGTGTTTTTGAAATAGAACCAAGGGAAGGGTCAGATGCACCAGTATCATATGTAATGATTGGTGAAAAATTAAATACTGATAAACCATATTTTGATAAAATGGTTCAAAAACTGGATTATGTTTTTGAAAAAATACTTGGTTTAGATTTTATTGCAGTTATTGATGATTACGCCAATAATGATTATTATGATAAAAAAGAAAAAATTAATAACTACTTATCGAAGAATCCAGAAGATGCTAACTTTTTTAACGGTTTATTGGCAATTGCTGATGAAGCAAATCAAAATGGTATTGAAAGCATGGAATATCTTAATACTGGAAATCTTGGATATAAACCTAGTGGAGAACTAGCTTTTTTCGACATGGGTCTTGGTGATATAGTTGATAATCCAAATAATAGTGCAGAAAAGATTGAGGTTGATGAAGACGGTAGTTCTTTATTTAGTACAGATGATGCAATGGGTCAAGATGGTTTCCCCACATATAATCAAGGTGCTGATTCTTCACCAAGCATTAATAATAGTTTAGATGCAAATATTGCAATGTATGAGGATTTAGAATATAATCATGTTAAAGGTGATGCAACTCAAGATGAATATGAAATTAGTGAAGACAGAAAGAAATCATGGGTTGCTGGTTCAAAAGCTGTAACGGTGAAAAAGAAATGTCAACTTGGTGGTAACGGTGATGGTACAAGTACCGCTTGTAATCAGGGTGATATTAATAATCTGGAATTCAGTAATTTAAATGAAAATGATGTGGTTGATGAAATTAAAATTACACCAGAAATTGAAGAATATGTATCAGATTTTAATACTGATGAAGAACTATTAAAAAGTGGTGGAATACCTATCGATATGTTGGATAGAGCAGCACATGGAATAGATAGTAGTTTAAAACAGATTCCCCCAAGACTTTTAAATATTAAATGGAAAGATGATTTAGAAAACGTAATTTATGAAGTTCAAAAAAGTGGACTAAGTGAAAAAGAATGGGCGAAAAAAATCAATTTATCTGAACCAATTGATGTATCATATGATGGCAAGAAGTTCTATATTGAAGATGGACATCACAGATATTATGCTGCAAAAATATTAAATAAACCATTAAATATTAATCTTGAAATCAAAGCAAACCCAATAGTAAAACTAAGTAATTTAGGATATGATGATTTTCATAGAAAAATATGGAATCAAGTAAATGATAAGTCTGAGGATGTTGAGAATTTAAATGAAGTGGGTGAATCAAGAGCAGAATTTTTATCGTGGAAAAGAAAAAATGTGACATTAAGGGGCGTAAAAGAATTAGGTAAGGATAATGAAGTCTGGGGTTCATTTGGAAAGGGATTGTATACTGTACCTTTAGGTAATAAATCAATGGCAAGAGAATATGGTGAAGTGTATTTTGTGGTGAACGCCATACCAAAAAATCCGAAAGTGGTTCAGAATTTAAATGCAGCTGAAATGTGGAGACAAGACCTTGTTGAAAATTTTAGTAAGAAAAACGGCATATCATATGATTTAAGATTTTTTGAAAAGAACACAACAATTGAAAAAGAAATACTTGGTCTTGGATATGATGGGTTAATTATTAAAGGCAGGGAGATGGTTAATTACAGTCCTGAAGATATCAAGTATTTCAGAACAGAAAACGAATTAGAATCATATTATAATCATATTAAACCAGAATCAGGTAATCTTAATGAAGTAGGTGAAGGAAACCTTGAACCATATGATATTAGTATTGAGAAGAGTATTTCAAGTGTTAAAGCATATACTTTTACAACAGAAGATGGTGATGAATATCGAATTGAATTTGGTCGTGCGAGTCTGGATGAGAATATGTGGGATGTTAACTTTAAAATAGTTGATCAATTAGGTGAACCTGCTACTCAATTTACTGACGTAGTTAATAAAGGTAGAATGTATAGAGTGATGGCGACAATTCTTAAAGTAATGAAAGGATTTTTTGCTAATACCAAACCAGATGTTTTAGTAATTGAACCAAGTAAATCAAGAAACGAATACGATGATAGAAGATTTTTACTATATTTGTCCTATATTGAAAAACATTTACCTCAAGAATACGAAATGACAAAAGATAATAAAGAGATTTTAATTAAAAAGAAGGGACTTGATGAATACTTCAGTAGCTTAATACCTGATGTTGATGAAGGTGTTGGGGATAAATATGCTGAAAAGTTTGGTGTTGAACCAGAATTTAGAAACTTTGAAAAACAATATGGTTTAAAACAATACGAAGACAGTATAATTTATATTGAAAATGATGAGTGGGGAATAATAAAAAACCCAAAAACGTTAAGTAATTTGGGTGCGAATATAAGAGGTATCATAACAAAAACAGGTGATTTATATGTGGAGACATTCTCAAAGAAACTTCATACTAATATTGTGGATGTTTTGATGAGTAAAAGAATTGTAAATACTCGATTTCGAGATGCTCTTGAAGACACGATACCACAAGAATATTTAAGTGTTCAACGATATCATGACACCAACAAAATGTTAGTTGGTGAATCAAATGATGCGATGCAAGACGATGAATTTATGAGTGTTAACTGGCGCAAAGATTTAGGTGTGCCTGAAAAAGAAGAAGTACTACCACATTTTCAAAGGTTTTTAGATGCAGCAAAACAAAAGAATTCGGGAATTGAATTTATTAATGAACACGCTAGAGTTTACGATAGAATGATGGCGGGAATTAGAGAAAATATGAATGAAAAGAAAATAACCAAGCAAGAATTCGCTAAATATGGTGATTTGGGGGAAAATGTCATTAATAACATTTTTGAAGCAAGAAATTTAATGTGAAATAAATGACTCGTTTTGTATATTTGCGTGTTTCAATACTATTTATATGTATGAGAAGTAAATGGACTGATAATGAAATTAAAATTTTAGTTGAATTTTTTTCCACCACCAACAATGATGAGCTTATAGAGTTGTTTGAGAATAGAACTTTCAACTCAATTAAAAATAAAGCAAAGAGATTAAAACTGAAAAAGAGCAAAACGACTGAATTCGAAAATCGAAGTGCTGCCCATTGGGGTGATAAAAATGGAATGTATGGGAGAAAAAGCGTTAAATTAGGAAAATCATATGACGAATATTATGGTGAAGAAAAGTCAGAAATAATTAGAAATAAAATTTCAAAAAAAGCTAAAAACCATAAAAGAGTTGTTGGTAAGAAGAACGGGATGTACGGTAAAATTCCACACAATAAAGGTATTTCACCATCTAAAGAGATAAAAGATAAAATACGTGCAGGCATTAAAAAATATTGGGATAACCTAAGTGATGACGAACTAGAAATTAGGTTAAGTCAATTAAGAAATGATTGGATTAAGAAAAGGAATAATTATTCGGAAATAGATACTGTCCCAGAGAAAATTACTGAAGAATTATTAAACCGTTTAAATATTATCTATAGAAAAAAACAAAATATTGGATATTATAATTGTGATTTTGTTGTTGGGGATAATATAATTGAGGTGCAGGGTGATTATTGGCACGCTAATCCGAAAATATATACAACTCATGATAATATTCAAAATAAAAATCATATGCGTGATATTAGAAAATTAACATATTTAAAGAATAAAGGATATAGTGTATTGTATTTATGGGAGTATGACTTGAAAAATAATATCGATTTTTGTGAATCGAAAATAAAAAATATATGTAATGACTGTATTATCTAATTTTAGTGAAGAATTAAAAAGAAAACCATTTATCCAATCAATCATTAATGATTTGAGTGGTGAGGTTTTTGCTATAGGTGGGGTGGTTAGAGATTTAATACTAAATAAATCCAATAAGGATATTGATTTGGTTGTTAGAAAAGTCCCAATTAATATTCTAACACAACAATTACAAAAATTTGGAAAGGTCGATGCTGTTGGAAAATCATTTGGTGTTCTAAAATTTGTTGATAGTGATGGGTTGGATTATGATATTGCATTACCTAGAACCGATAAAAAAAATGATAAGGGTGGATACCGTGGTTTCGATGTTCAAAGTGATGAAAATTTACCTATTGAGGCAGACCTTGAAAGAAGAGATGCTAAAATGAATGCAATGGCAATGAATTTAAATAGTGGAAAATTTATCGACCCATTGGGAGGACTTGATGATATTGAAAATAAAGAAATATCTGCTGCAAATCCCGAAGCATTCAGTGATGACCCTTTACGTATGTTAAGAATTGTTGGTTTCGCTAGTCGTTTTGGTTTTACTATTGAACCCAAGACCATGGAAATGATAAGTGATAACGCTGCTAAAATTAAAGAAATTGCACCTGAAAGAATATTAATTGAATTAGATAAAATTGTTACTAAAGGTAATGCTTTGATTGGTGTTCAATTATTGGCAGATACTGGATTATATTTTCAAATATTTGGAAATCAAATTCAAGCATCACAAATAGGACGTAGAGATTTTTCTGCTGTTAGAACAATGGCTGAATTCCTATTTTTATTAATGAGTGGTGTGGTTCAGAATCCATCTGAATTCTATTTAAGTAGATTTGCAACAACAGATGCTAAAAGAGATAAAGTTTATAAAGAATTACAAGCATTAGAATTTGCAACAATTTATGAAGAAATGACACCTGTTAAAGCAAGGTCTGTTGCACATAACATGTTTAAAACAGCACCACAGATACTTCAGAGTCAGATTCTTCCTGAAGTGATACGAAATGCTGCACAGGAATTACTTCAGGGTAAATATCCTAAAACAGTTAATGAATTAGCTGTTAATGGTAATGATTTAATGAATAAAGGACTTAGTGGGAAACAACTTGGGGAGACGCTGAAATCGATGCTTATTCAAATTTATGCTGATAATATTAGGAATTCCAGAGAAGATTTACTATCTTTGGTTGATAACAAGAATTCCGAAATCAAAGAAAATTATTCTAATTATAGTGATATGCAACCAAGTACTTGGGATATAAACGGGGAAGAAGTTGGAATCGATTTCTTTGTTAGGGAATATGATAACTGGAATACTCAAGATGATAATAAAGGTTATCAAGATGCAACAAGATTAAGTGTTTTGGAATTTCTTCAGAATAACTACGAAGATGAGTCAACCGATGAAAAACTAAAAAAAGAATTGTATTGGGTATTAACCGATAGAGATTTATTAAAAAAAGAATCTGAACGAACTGAAAAAGTGGAATATGGTGCATTAATGTTATATTTAGATATTCCAAATTGGAATAAAATTACAAGTGTAATTAAAGATGATGATATTTATGAAGTAGATAATGAATTTGGAATTGAAACAGAAGCACATGTTACAATATTTTATGGATTTCATAAAGAAGTTAAACCAGATGAAGTGTTTAAATTATATCAAGAACATTATAATTTAAAACCTATTGAATTTAAAATTAATGGAATTTCAATCTTTGAAAATGATGATTTTGATGTAGTTAAAATTGATGTTGAATCTAAAATTTTGACTAAAATAAATAAATTGATGCGTGAATTTCCATCAACAATAACATTTCCAACATATCATGCACATATTACATTAGCATATGTAAAAAAAGGTAGTGGAAAGAAATATGTGAAAAAGTTTAATGAAGAACGTGTAATAATTGGTAATAAATTAGTGTTTTCAAGTAAGAAAGAAAAAAAGAAAACTCTTAATCTTAATGTAAAGGGAATATTAAATGAAGAAAATATTAGTAAAAATACTTTAAATGAAATGTCATTAAACTCAATAAATTATAATAATGTTGTAACACCGAAATATATTGAAGACCTGAAACTAAGTGATAATTTTGAAAGGTATTTGGAACATTTTCAATATGAATATGGTATTGATGATATTGAGGATGTTGAAAAACATGAAGATTTTAAGGAGTGGTTTGAGGGAATGTTATATCGAAGATATGAAGAAGTTGTTAATAATATTGAAGATAAAATAAAATCAGATGGAACGATTGATATTTGGAGAGAAATGACTGTTGATGAAAACTGGCTTTCACATGTTGCTGATGCTGGAAAACATTTAGGAATTTATTGGTCTTGGGATGAACGTGCAGCAGAGGCACATTGGAGTAGAGGTAAAATACCTGTAACGATGAAAACTTCGGTACGTGAAGTATATATTAATTGGGAAGAAACAATAGAATTAAATATGGACTATAGTCTTGGTGAAGAAAAAGAAATTAGATTATTCAAAAATACTGAATTAAAAATAGAAGAATTATATGTTAATGGTGTTGATGTTATGGATACACCAGAAGCACAACATATAAAAAATAAAACTTTTTTAGCAGAAGAAGATATAAGTAAAGATGATATGAAAAAAATAAATTATAGCGCAGTTATATTGGATAAGAAGTCACATGATTCTTTAATTAAAGTATTTCAACCAATGATTCCCAATGGTTGGGAAGTTATTGCGCATCACATGACAATTAAAATGGGTGGTCTTAATACTGGAAGCAAGGAGAAGCAGGACATGGAAGCCGAGACCCAGATTACATTGAATGTAACTGATTATGCAATAGATGATTTAGTAATGGCTGTGGGTGTTGAAGGATACCCGACAACAAATGCTAAATCACATATAACAATAGCTGTGAACCAAGCAGAAGGTGGAAAACCGTTTTACTCAAATAAATTAACTGATTGGAAACCATTAGGGTTTCCCTTAACATTAACTGGAAAAGTAAAAGAGGAATAAAACATGGATTATATCTACGAATTACAGAAAAAAATGTATGAAGACGGATTAAAAGTTGAAGATTATTTCATTGAATTAGCTGAAAGGGATGGTTATCATTACATAAAATCTACAAGATATCAAGATAGATGGGAACATTGGGATGTTATGTTGGTGAAAGATGAAAAATCAGGACTTATTGACGTAAAGGGATATAAAGAGAGTCATAAAAAAGGGTTTACTTGGATTGAGTTTAAAAATGTTAACGGTGATGATGGTTGGATTTGTGGTCAAGCAGATGCTATTGCATTTGAAAGGGAAGACCGATTTGATTTAATTAATAGATTTGAGTTAAAGAAATTTGTTGAGGGAAAAATAATGAACCCCACTGGGTTTGTTTTTTTGAAACCAGACGATTTATCTGAAATTGCATATCATAGATATAAGAGAATGGGTCGTCAAGACATTGTTATTATAGTACCTTTTACAGACATGGAAAAATTTAAAATGAAAACAATATTAAAATGAAACGATTAGCAATATTTGATTTTGACGGGACATTGATAGATTCTCCTGAAAAAGAAGAAGGAAAGAAAGTTTGGACTGAAAACATGGGACAACCGTATTCACATAAAGGATGGTGGGGTCGTAAAGAAAGTCTAGATACCGATGTTTTCGATATCAAACCATTTCCAAAAGTATTGGCACGATTGGAAGAAGAGAAAGCCATACCAGATACAATGGTAATTATCTTGAGTTCAAGAATGGAAAAATTACGTCCTGAAATTGAGAACGTTCTTGACATAAATGGTATTGTTGTTGATGAAGTTATATTAAAAAATGGTGGTGAGGGTAAAGGTGATGTTATTTTGAAAATCGAAAACTATAATCAAGACCTTAAAGAAATTGTGGTGTATGATGATTTTATGAATAAAAATGCCGAGAAGATTGAAGAATATACTAAAATTAAAGACCTATTATTACCTGATGTTAAATATATTTTATATTATGTAGATAAGGGTAATATTAGTCCACTTATCACTGAAGGTGTTGTTGATTTTAAAAATACAAACTATTTATTAGAAATAATTAATGATGAAATTAAGACTTTAAATATTAAATAAAATAATGAAAAAAATATTAAATAAAATAATGAAAAAAATATTAATTGTAGAAGATAATTATGTTATTTATCAATTATTTTGTGAACATCTTGAAAGAATGGGTTATGAATTTATGCATGCTGAAAATGGTATTGAAGCCGTTGAATTATTTAATGAAAATCAAGATGATATTTCTTTAATATTGATGGACATTAATATGCCTAAAATGGGTGGTGAAGAAGCTGCGGTTAAAATCAAAGAAATTTCTCCAGACATTCCAATAATTTCACAAACAGCATATAATATATATGGAAGGATTAATGATGAAAATAAAGGTTGTTTTGTTGAATCCATACAAAAACCTATAGATATGAATAATTTAAAAATTTTAATTAATAAATATTGTTTAGATGAAAAATAATCTCAAAGTATTTATAATAAAATTTCATATGCCAAAGAAACAAACAAAAGAAGAATTTATTGTGAAAGCCAAGAAAATTCATGGTGATAAGTTTGATTATACTTTGGTTGAATATGTTAATAGTAAAACAAAAGTAAAAATAGTTTGTCCTGAACATGGTATTTTTAAACAATCACCAAATGACCATTTAAGTGGGTATGGATGTAGGGATTGTCAATATATAAAAACGTCAAAATTAAACAAGTTTACTAATGAAACATTTAAAATGAAAGCAAATGAACAACATAATAACCAATACGATTATTCATTAGTTGATTATAATGGATATGAAAATAAAGTAAAAATTGTTTGTCCTGAACATGGTGATTTTAAACAAACACCCCATTTGCATTTAAGTGGTGCTGGTTGTCAATTATGTAAAGAATCTCATGGTGAAAAACGAATCAGTAAATTGCTAACTGAAAAAAAAATTAATTTTGAAAGACAGGTTTCTTTTAATGATTTAATTGGTGATCTAAAACCTTTAGTTTATGACTTTTATCTTCCTGAACACAAAATATTGATTGAATATGATGGAATTCAACATAGTAGACCAATAAAATTTTTTGGTGGTAATGATAGGTTTATTAAACAAAAAAAATATGATAGAAAAAAAATTGATTATGTTATTAATAATGGGTTTAAATTATTAAAACTATCACATATAACTTTTCCATATCTTGAAGAAGCATTAGATTGTGAATTAAAAAATAATAATTTATTATGTTAAAGAATGGAAGACCATATCATTTACCACAACTAAACCTACCATATACAATTGTGTTAGAGAAACTTGATGATGAGAATATTCTTTATAAACTAATTCAAGTAGAACCGAATGAAAATGATGAAATTCAATCATCACAAAAATTAGTATATTCAGACGAAATTTCAGGTGTAAATCTTGATGATACAAAACCAATTTGGATTGCCGATAATAAAATTTGTGATGGTCACCATCGTTATTTTAAGGCAATGTTTGAAAATAAACCGATAATGGCAGTTAAATTAGATATGGATTTTATGGATGCTTGTAGAGTACTAAATAAAATACAAGACATTTTCGAATACGAACAATCTCAAGGATTGGAAGAGGTTCAAGTCCAAGACACAATCAATTTTTTTGGTGATGATGAAAACCAGTTTCTAAATTCTATGGAAGAAGATAATATGAAAATGGGTGAGGATGAAAAACCAAGTGGAAACGATAAAACTGTTATTGCATATAGAAAAGACCCAATTAAAGAAAATTCTGTTGTTGGGAACTTCTTCACATTAAAAGAAGTTGAAGGTTATACTAAATATGAAATCGATTTTGAAAATTTATTAGATACTAATTCGTTAGGTATTACATATAAAGATGGACAAGAACCAGTAGATATTCTGGCTAAAAATTGGTTTCCAAACATTAATTTCGAAAAATTAGGTAAGGAGCATAATACTCCATCCATTAATATAAAAAATAAAGCTATTGCTAAAAAAGCAAAGAAAATGGGTTATGATGGTATCAAATATGGTAATACAATAATTCAGGGATTAAAATAAAAAAACATGAATACATATAAAATAACAAACATAACGAATCAATTAACTAAGCGTGAGAGAATGTTTAAATCATCAATTGATATCGTATATACTGATAAAAGAATTAAGAAAACAATTAATGTTATTGCGGGTCAAACCATATATTTGACAGTGCCATCATTACCATTATCGGTTAATAGATTAAGAATAAAGAAATTAATCACAATTACTGAAGTTAGTGCTGCTGAACTAATGAAAATGAATAAAACAGTTAAAGAACCAAAAGCAGTAAAAAAACCTGTGGAGAAGAAAGTAATAGCTAAATCCGCAGAACCTAAATCAAAAATTACTTCAAAGAGAAAAACAACAAGAACAGTTGAAACTGAAGAGTAATAATAAAATTAACACACAGAATCTAATATAGAGCCAACAGAAATGTTGGCTTTTTTTATAAAAGACTAGTATTTCTGGGAACTTTGCATTATTTTCACGTATTTATAATAAATTACATTATTTTATAATAATTTATAAACAAATATGGACGGAAAAATTAGAATTTTATTCTATAACCTTGACGGAGCGGGAGTAAATTACTTCAGAACTCAAACACCAGCACAAGAACTGGAAAGAAATCATTCAGATGAATTTTATGTTGAAATTAATCCTCAACTTGATTTTAATGACCCAACAATTGTTGATTATTTAAAAACATTTCATATTATACATTATCACAGACAATTTTTAAGCGATACAGCACAAATGTTGAAGCTGGCAGAAGAGTTAAGAAAGTCTGGAACAATATTAATTGTTGATATCGATGATTATTGGATACTTCATAAAAACCATCCATTTTATGCTAAGGGTCTGGAGAAAAAAATGCATATTCCAATTCAAGAAAATTTGAAAATTGCTGATTATGTGACAACAACAACAGATTTATTTGCTGACGAAATTAAAAAAATAACTGGTAAAGATAATGTCAGTGTATTTTATAACAGCATTGACCCTAAATGGATGAAACAATTTCAAAACAATTGGACACCAGACCCTGATGGAAAGGTAAGAATTACATATATGGCAGGTAGTTCTCACATGGGAGATGTTCAACAAATTGAGGGCGTTATTAATGTTTTAAATTCAGATATTGCCACGAAAGGGAAATTTAAAATAATTATTGCTGGTTGGGACACCGAAGGTAGTACAACTGATATAACATTCAATCAGGATTTTAGTGCTGAACTTCAGAAACTGGGATTATGGACAAATGATGTTGTAAAAGCAATTAATAAATCAAAAGGTGATGTTGACCAAATACCAAAAATTTCGCAAGAATTAAAAGATAAATATCGTGATAAAGTGTTTAGTTCTGAACAACGTGATATTGATTCTAAAGAAAGTGTTTACTTAATTTATGAGAAAATTTTAACAGATAATCATAAATTAATTGATAATCCAGATTACATGCAATGGCTTATGAATTTCGAAAGAAATGTTAATTATGATAATGAAGGTAATTTCGGTAGACGTTGGACACAGAAAGCCAATACTTATGCACAGGTTCTGGACGAAACTGATATCGTTCTTGCTCCACTTGCCAACAATGAATTCAACACCATGAAATCTAACTTGAAACAGGTTGAATGCTGGACAAGGAAACTTCCAATTATATGTAGTGACATTCCACCTTATAATGTTGATGGTAAACATATGGAAAATTGCGTATTAATTAAGGCAGAGAAAAACGCACATAAATATTGGAAGAAATATTTGAAGCAGTTAATATTAGACGCAGATTTAAGAAAGCGTTTAGGTGAACAATTATATGAAGATTTTAAAGAAAAATATGATCTTACAAATGTAACAAAAAAGCGTGCAGAATTCTATAAATCTGTGGTCATGAAGGGGTTGGAAGTACAATAATTTAGTGATAGTTATTAGTATTGCGTTATTCAATACTGAAATAGATTTTTAATATGGTTAAAAGTATTTATATTAAAAATGAAATACAATAAAAAAATTTTTATTGAAAAAGCAT
>Ga0307992_1001259_pt1 | contig 15161 bp, 15 predicted proteins | sample EllFjometagen133_FD_203162 | JGI IMG/M metagenome (GOLD analysis project Ga0307992, IMG submission 203162) | Marine microbial communities from Ellis Fjord, Antarctic Ocean - #133 | ecosystem: Environmental > Aquatic > Marine > Unclassified | place: Southern Ocean | collected 2014-10-08
TTTCTTCTCCAAAGGGAATATATACTTTTTCATTAGTATCACTATTATTAAGCTCTACTTTGTTCTCGTCTAAGTTTATATTTTCTTTTTGATCATTTACTTTAGTATTATTTGCTTGATTTTTATTTTCTATTTTAGTGAATTCATTATTTTGTAAATGCTTTATAGAATCAATCAAATTATTTAAAGCATTATCTGCTTCTTCCATTTTTTTTATATTCAAATTATTTAATTCTTTACAATAATTTGTTAAATATTTCTCATTTGATTTTTCTATATTAGAATTATTTGTTAATAATTTAGATTCAACTGTATTACTTAGATTTTCTTGTGCTTGATCTAACTTTTCATCTCTTTCTTCTTTATACCTTTCTAAAATATCCTGAGATTGTTTAGCAAATTCTATTTGCTCAAGGGATAACTCTTCAAAAAATTTTCTAGCTGATTGGATTTGCTCAAGACTCTTAGTAGCTGCTTGATTTATGGAAATCATATTAGAGTTCAAATTATCTTTGGTAAGATTAGCATACTCTTCAACTTCAGAAATATATGAGATTTTAAGAGTTTCTAATTTAGTTTCATATTCACCATAAAACTTATTCTGTTTTTCAACAGCTGTTTCATAACTCGTAATTATATCTAAAGTTGATTTTTGATGCTCTTCAATTATCTTTTGTAATTCTTGTAATTTTTTACAATCATTTCTTACTGTGACAACCCATTCATGCGTTTTATTGGTGGAAACCTCAAGTATAGCTAACATTGATCGATACTCATTCAAAGTATTTGTTAGTTTAGATAATTCCTGGCCATGAGAAGTTAAATCTTCAATTCGCCTATCGATTGAAAAGCCAACATTATTAACGGCGATTTTTTGGGAACTAATTTTTTCTTCAGTAACAATAAGGTTTTCATTTAAATTTTGTTCAGCTTTTCTTACTTTTTCCAAAATTCTTTTTTGGGCATTATTATTCTGTTTACTATTATTTATTTTTAAATTTACTATAAAAATATTAATTATAATCGCCAAAAAAAATAATAAAAAAGGTAAAATTAGTGTTATATTCAAGAATTACCCCCTATTTTTATATTTACTTTAATAACAAGTTTTCAATTTCAAACCAATCTTTACATATATAGTCTGCTTTTGTGAAATTTCCTTTATTTGCTTTGTTGCTTATATAAATTGTTTGCATATCAATTTTTTTGGCACCAACAATATCTTTATTATAACTATCTCCAATATAAATACAATTCTTTGGATCAAGGTTAAGGTGATTACACAAAAATTCAAAGGGTTTTGATGAAGGTTTCAAATATCCACTGTCTTCACTCGAAGTTGCATAATCTACAATATTTTCTAATTTTAAAGTGGTGACTTTTTTTCCAACTGGAAAATCACTTAATAAAGCAATTGTTAAACCCATATCCTTAGCTTTAATGAGTGTTTCTACCATATTATCAAAACCTTTAATTGATAAAAAAGATTTTTCGCAAGCTTTATAAAACTGTTTATCAATTTGGTCGATAACTTTTTGTACTTTTTTATCTGAAGGATTTTTATCTTTTAAGTATAATCTTGCTTGTTTATCAACAAGGGCCAATCTATCATTTGTCTTTGGAGGTTCAGTTTCTTGGGTTTGTCTATATAATTGTCTTATTTTATTAAATGATAATCCAAGTTTAATATTAGGAAAACCTGTAGGTATGAGTCGAAGGTTCATTTGAGCTTTAGAATATAGAGTGCCATCGATATCAAGGCAAATCGCCTTGATATCTTTATCTTTCAATATTGACATTATTTCTTCTTACCTCTGCGATTCTTTTCAGCTTTTTTGACCTTTTCAATTGCTTTACCTAATGAGGCTAAATTCCCAGGTTTTTTATTGTGCTTTTTAGCTACAGCTCTACCGGGTGTTGCTTTTCTTTCTATCTTTTCTTCATCTTGTGAATATTTTGATAAAATAGGCTTATCACCTTTTTTATTTAAGGAAGGATTTCTTCTTCTTTCTCTTAAAGATATTTCAATAGGTATTTGTGAAAATCCCAAATCTTTTCTAATACAATTTTTAAGATATTTCACATATATTTCAGGGAAATTACTTAGTCTGTTAACAAAAAATAAAAATCTTACAGGTGGTGCGCTAACTTGAGTGCCATAATAAACTTTATAGTGACCTTCTCCGCCTCTTGGTGGAGTATAACTTTGGGTCCAATCTTTTAGTGCTGTATTAATAATAGAAGTATCAGCTCTTTTGTTAAGTTGATTCCAAACACCCCAAACGGTATCTAATAGTGCTGGAATCTTTGTTCCATTTAAAGCACTTATACTTGTAATTGGTGCAAAATTAAGGATTGGGAAGAAAAACCTTATTCTATCTTTGATAGCATCTATTTCATTATCAATTCCTGATAATTGATCTATCTTATTTAAAACAAGAATTATTCCTTTACCTTTTCTAACAATTAAACTAGCAATCTTTTTATCTTGATCAGAGAGACCATCAACACTATCAATTAACAATAAAACTACATCAGCTTCATCAATTGTCTTAATAGCTCTGTTTACTGAATAATACTCAACATCATCCCCAACTTTACTTTTACGTCTAATACCTGCAGTATCTAAAATTGTAAAGTCAGTTGATTTATAAGCAAATGCACCTCTAACAACATCTCGTGTTGTTCCTGCAATTGTAGATACAATAGAAACATCATCACCTACTAATAAATTCGTTAAAGTACTTTTTCCTGTATTTGGTTTGCCTAAAACAGCAATTTTAACTGTTTCAACTTCTTCAGGAGCTTCAAATCTCTCTTCTAAATCTAGTAGACCTAATAGAGTTTCTTCAAGCTCTTCAATACCTAAACCATGAGCGGCACTAATACCTAAGACTCTTTGAAAACCATATTGATAATATTCCCAAATCAAATCTTCTCTATGGTAATCATCAATTTTATTGATTACAAGTAATACTTTATCTGAATAAACTCTTAGTTTTTCAATTAAAGTTTCATCTTCAGAGGTTACTTGCATGCAATCCATCATAAATATAATAACATCGCTTTTTTCTAATAGTCCTAAACTTTTATTGCTTACTAACTCATCAAGGCCTTCAAGTTCTTGTTTTATACCACCACTATCTATTAATGTAACATAGTGATTACCAATTAAACATCTCTCTGGTATTGGATCTCTAGTTACCCCTGGTGTCGGGTCAGTGATTGCTCTTCTTTTTCCTACCAACCTATTAAACAATGTAGATTTTCCTACATTAGGTCTTCCAATTATTGAAATTACTGGTATTTGTTGATTATCCATATTTTTACACAGAAATAAATTCTGCTTTCTCCTTATCTTTATAATTAAATAGTTTTCTCTTTTTTAGAGAGTATGTGATTTTGATAGATACTCAAAACGTATGCCCATCCATTGTTTAATATATGCGACAATTTTACTGGATGAATTCATGCTTAAAACTTTATCAGCCAATTGTTTTGCTTCACTGTAATCAACAGTTCTTAATATCTTTCTAACTTCTAATAGAGATGATGGGCTCATACTAAATTCATCCAAACCTAGACCTGCTAGTAAAACTGTTGCATATGGATTACTTGCCATTTCTCCACACATACCAATAGGTATATTTTCTTTATGAGCATTATCAATTACTATTTTAATTAGTCTTAATACTCCTGGATGAAATGGTTGGTAAAGGTATGCTATTTTTTCATTTCCTCTATCAACTGCTATTGTATATTGAATCAAGTCATTTGTGCCAATTGAGAAAAAATCAACTCTTTTAGCTAATTCGTCAGATATAAGAGCAGCAGAAGGAACTTCTATCATGGTTCCTACCTTTATATCTTCATCAAAAGGAATTTTATTAGTTCTTAATTCTTCCTTTACTTGTTCTAAAATTAGCAGAGTTTTCTCTAATTCATCTAGTCCACTAATCATAGGGAACATTATATGAAGTTTTCCATAAATGGAAGACCTTAACATTGCTCTTAACTGAATTCTAAAAATATCTTTTCGCTCTAAGCAGAACCTAATTGCTCTCCAACCAAGAATTGGGTTATCTTCATCTGCTCCAAAGCCTGCAACAGCTTTATCGCCGCCAATATCTATAGTTCTAATGGTAACTGGTTTGCCTTTCATTCCTTCCAAAACTTTTTTATAGGCTTCAAACTGAACGTCTTCTTTTAAACTACCATTTTTCTGCAAAAATAGGAACTCACTTCTATATAAGCCAATACCACTTGCCCCATTTGCTAAGGCTGTTTCTGTTTCATCAGCTATTTCTATATTTGCTTTCAAGATATATGTTTTCTTATCAGGAGAAATTACATCTAGTTTTGCAATTTGTAATAATTCCTTTTGAAACTCTTCCCACTTTTCTTTAACGTGATCAAACTTCTCTTTTACATACCATTCAGGTCTTATAACAATTTGACCTTCATTACCATCAAGAATGACTTCATCACCAGTTGCTGCTTTTTGACTAGCTCCATAAAGACCCAACACAGTTGGAATACCAAAAGACCTAGCAAAAATTGCAACATGAGAGGTTCTACCTCCAGTATCAACAGCAATGGCTTTTATCCATCTCTTATCTATTTTTAACATTTCTGAAGGTAATAAAGAATCAGCAACCAAGATTACTTCTTCTTTTATTTGAGTTAATTTATTACTTTTTTTCTTAGATAAATTATCGATGATTCTTCTTGAAATATCACTTAAATCAACAGCTCTTTCTCTCACCATTTCAACGTCACTGGCTTCTAAGGTTGCAATTAGTGAAGCACTAACGCTTTCAACTGCCCAAGCAGCATTTTGATAATGAATGCTTATAGATTCCTTAATCTCAGAAATATACTCTGGATCTTGAAGCATAATGATATGCGTTTCTAAAATTTCTTTTCTTACTGCATCATCAATAGAATCAAATAAAACTTGAGTTTCTGCAATGCTCTTTTCTATAGCAATGTCAAATTTTTTTAATTCTTCCTTAACCTTACTAGGTTCAATTTTTTCTTTACTTGCTTCAAAGTTCGTATGGGTAAAGACTAAAGCCTTACCACTTGATATTCCGCCTGAAGCTGCAATGCCATTGAGTATTCTCATATCATTTATTTTACGTTCTATTTATACCCTTGTAAAGTGTCGATTATTATAATTATTTATTATATTATGAAGATATGAAAAGAAATTTATTTAATGCAAGTAATAAAATTAAAATCACTTTATATATTATTATTTCTTTTATAATTTTAACTTGCGTGGAATTAGTATTTTTTATGCCAAAAGTAAAAAATGCCATCAAAGATTCTGATGCAATAGAGCTAATTAACCAAGCTAAAACAAAAAAACAACAATCAGATTTTAACATTTATACGCTATTCTTTGTATCAATGAATAATAATATTATTAGCTATAATTATAAGGGAAATAAAAGAGTAGATTTTCTTCATGATAGTTTTGAATACCAACTAAAATCTCCACCAATGACTGCCCTAGAAAAATATTGTGTAACTTTTATTCCAGAAAATACAAAACTAATTGGAGTTACTTCAAGTGAAAAAGCAACTTATCTAAATGTTTCAAAAGAATTATTAAATAGTTTAAATTTTTCTCTTTGTTATGAGCAACTCGAAGCTCAAGCTTTATCAATTAATAGAGATGGTAAATTCTTTTTATTAATTGATGGTAATTTATATAATAAAGATAAAGTTTTAATTAAAGAATTCTCTTAACCTTTTTCAAGTAAGTTACTCTAGATAATAAAAATATTACTTCAAATAAAAATGATAGAGAATATGCCGTAGCTGCTATATAAACACCAGCAACGTCAAAAATATATGGCAATAATAATATTGATATTACTAATGTGGCTATATTAATAAACACCCCTATTGTAATTGAAGTGGTTTGTCTCTCTGCTACTAAAGTGGCTCTATAAAAAGAAATATTAGCACTACAAAAAGGTAAAAAGATTAATACACCTAATGTAATTGGTAAATAAGCTAATAAAGGTGTAGGTAATTTAGAAACATTAATAAACCACAATCCCCATAAAGGCTTTATGATGTAAATCAAAGCAAAAAGAAGGGATAAACTTATAGCAACATTATTTACAAAGCTTTTTATAACTTTTAAATTTTCTTTTTTATATTCTGCAATTACAATTTCTTGTACAGATTGACTTATAGATGTGTATAAAAATAAATAAGCTAATACTACAGGCCATACAGCTAGGGATTCAACAGCAAAGGTTCCTTTTGTAATACCAAGATTTAATAAAGGTCTTATACCAAGAGTAATCCAAGAGGTAATAGCTAAAGGGATATAAAAATTAATCATTTGTTTCAAACTTAAATTCTCAACATCACTTTGAGGTAACTTAACAAGAGCTGGTTTTGCTAAAATATAAGCAGAAATCATGCCTGAAATAACACCTAAAGAAAGTGTTAATCCACCTAATACTGCACCACTCATATTTTCGATTTTTAAACCTATAAACAATACAATAAAAGCTAATATTATTCGAATATACATTACAATAGGAACATATTTGCTTCTGTGGTGTTTAATCATTATCCCTTGCCACAATCTTCTATATCCAATAGTTGCAGACCAAGGAATCATAACAAAGAAACACCAATAAGCACTGCTTAATAATTGCTGAGGCAAGTTAAAAATCTGAATTGCAGTAAAATTAAATACTGCAGGTATACAAAATAAGATATGCAAAAAGGTTGTAATAAAGGCTAAATAATGCATTATTTTTAATATCTTTTTATAGGAGCTGACACTCGTTGTTACTGCAGTTCCTGCTGATAACATTTGCACAACGGGGCCCTCAATAAAGAGAGCTAAGGCAAAAGAATAGCCAAAAGCTGCCAACTGGTTTGTGGCATCAGATAATCTTGATATAGCGCTGGTTATCATGGGTTGTTCTATTGCCATAACAATCCACATTATTGCTAGAGGAAGCCAAGATATAAATAGTCTCTTTTTTGTAATACTCATAGTTTTGCAATCATATAAATATCTATAATTAAAGTCTAGTTATTTGTTATTGATAATAGCTTTAAAATTTTATTAGAAAAAATTTCTTTACTAATGCCTTCTTTTTTACTTAACAAGGATAAAAATTCAATATTACCTTTTCGTCCTTTTATTGGGCTTATTATAATATCTTCAATATGTACATTATCTTGTTTCAATATATCGTAAACATGATTTAATACCTCAAGTAGAAAATCCATATCTTCAACTACACCACTAAAATCACTTTTCCATCTTGGAACTTCAAATTGAGGTTTTATCAAACAAATTAACTGTGTATTTCCACTTAATTTTAATATGTGGGAAGCCGCATTTTTTATTGATCTAAAAGAAAGATCACATACTGCTAATTCTGGTTTCGGATCTAATTCTTCAACCAGCATTATATTTTGCTTTTCATGAACAATTATTCTCTTATCAGTTCTTAATTTCCAAGCCAATTGATTATATCCTACATCAACACTATGAACACATTTGGCTCCATTTTGTAATAAACAATCACTAAATCCACCAGTTGAAGAGCCTGCATCTAAAACAACTTTATTGCTTACATCAATTTGAAATTGGTTTAAAGCTTTTTCAAGTTTCAAACCACCTCTTGAAACATATTTACCAAAAGATAACTCAATGTTCGAGTCAAAATCAATTTTGACTCGTGGATTTGCAATCAACTCATTATTAACATATACATTTTTACAAACAACAAATGCCGTTAATTCATCTTTGGTGTATTGAGGATATTCAGTTTTCAGTTTTTGTAATAGTGATATTTTTTTTAACATACCTATACCAACAATTGCTTACTAATTCTACGAATTGATAAAGCTTTTGAAGTTTTTTTATCTATCTCAATAGCTACACCACTAATTACAGGAGCTGTATTGTGGATTTGTGTTCTTATTGGCATTTGAGTTAGTTGCTTCTTTATTGATATATCAGGATCAGAGCCTATCACACTGTCGCTAGGGCCACATAATCCCAAGTCAGTAATAAAAGCTGTGCCTTTTTCTAAGATCATCTCATCAGCTGTTTGTACGTGAGTGTGAGTACCAACAAGTGCGCTTATTTTTCCATCTAAATGCATTGCTAAGGCTTTTTTTTCTTCATGATTTTCAGCGTGCATATCAACTAAAATAATATCACACTTTCCACTCATTTTTCTTATCTCATCTTCCGCAGCCTTAAAAGGACAATCAGTTTGTGGCAAACTGATTCTTCCCTGTAAATTAATAACACCAACTTTTAAACCATTTGATTCAATTATAGTTGAACCATGGCCAATTGTTCCACTTGGATAATTTAAAGGTCTTAGTAGTCTGATATCATTTTTTAATGAATCATAAATTTCATCTTGCTGCCATATATGATTGCCACTAGTTATAACATCAACGCCTAATGAAAATATCTGAGTTTTTTCACTCTCATTTAGACCAAATCCATTAGCAGCATTTTCGCCATTTACAACAACAAAATCAGCTCTATACTCTTTTATTAATTGTCCTAAACCCATAAACAAAGCTCTCATACCTGGCTGACCACATACATCACCAAGCATTAAAACAGTAAATTTGTTTCCCACAAGCTCTTCCTATTAAAAATAGAGGCTGTAAAGCCTCTATTTTTTATCGTGCATATTCTACTACACGCGTTTCTCGAATTATCGTAACTTTGATTCTACCAGGATATCGCAATTCTGCTTCAATTCTTGAAGCAACTTCTTTTGCCATATCTTTAGCTTCTTCATCACTGACACTTGCATTGTTAACTAATATTCTTAATTCTCTACCGGCTTGGACAGCAAAGGCTTTATCAACACCTTCATAACTTTCTGCTATTTTTTCTAAGCTTTCTAATCTCTTAATATAGTTATCCAAAGTTTCTCTTCTAGCTCCAGGTCTTGCTGCACTAATTGCATCTGCAATTTGTACAATAATAGCTATAGGTGATTTTGGTTCAACATCATTGTGATGAGCTAAAATTGCGTTAACAATAATATTATCTTCACCAAGTCTCTTAGCATGTTCTGCCCCTAATTCTGCATGATTGGCATCACTTTCGGTTTCGATTCCTTTACCAATATCATGTAATAATCCGGCTCTCTTTGCTATTTCAGGATCTGCGCCAACTTCACTCGCAATCATTCCAGATAATACTGCAACTTCTCGAGAATGACTTAATACATTTTGGCCATAACTTGTTCTAAAATATAATCTACCAAGAGCTCTAATCATCTCTTGGCTCATATTATGGATACCCATATCAAATACAAGTTTTTCACCTTCATCTGCAATTGTTCTGTTAACTTCTTTTGCAACCTTGTTAACAACTTCTTCAATTCTTGAAGGGTGAATTCTGCCATCTTGGACTAATCTCTCTAAAGCTACTCTTGCTATTTCTTTTCTTACTGGATCAAAACATGATATAACTACAGCCTCTGGAGTATCATCAATAATGATATCTACACCAGTTAAGGTTTCTAACGTCCTAATATTTCTCCCTTCACGTCCAATAATTCGGCCTTTCATTTCGTCACTAGGTAAACTGACAGATGCAATTGATACATCTCCACTTACTTCTGTTGCCATTCGCTGAATAGAGGTTAAGATAATATCTCTCGCTAATTTTTCAGCCTTTAATTGAGCTTCTTGCTCAATTTTGTTTATGATTGTTTGAGAATCGTGTTTAGCGACTTTTTGCATTTGATCAATAATAAGCTCTTTAGCTTCCTCTTGAGTCATGCTTGCTATCTTCTCTAACTCCAACAATATAGAGTTTTCTTTTGTTTCTAACTCTACTTCAGTTTTTTCAATAACTTTATTTCTATCTTCGAGTTGATTCTTAATGGTATCTAATTCGGCTAACTTGCGTTCAACATTTTCTTCTTTTTGAAGAATACGTCGTTCTGAACGTTGCAATTCACTTCTTCTTTCCCTTGCCTCTCTCTCAACTTGTTGTTTTTCTTTCAACAACTCGCCTCGAGTTTCTAGGATAAGTTCTTTACTTTTTGCTTCAGCTTCTTTTACTGCATCTGCATCTAAGCGTCTAGCTTTTTGCTCCACAGAAGTCAGTTTAAATTTCGAATACAGCCATCTTCCGATAAATCCGAAAACAGCACCAAGAACAACAAGAAGGAGATAAATTAATTCTTTCATAATATTTTCTCCTCAGTTGCCAATTATTTTAATATTATTCAACTAAGGGTAAATTGTCAAGTTTCACATCAATAAAAAACCGCTACCTTAATAGGTAACGGCTAAGTCATTAAATGACAAAAGACAGTATTCTCAATTTATTAATCATAAAAACAACTAAATTGTACACTGTTTTTTTTCCAAATTATTAATTTGAAAGATTTGTACTTAGAGGTTAAAGGCTTTTTCTCCTTTATTCTAAGTACACTGGGTAGCTAGTACCACAGTTTATTTTTCGTCTTTAGCGCTTGTTTTATCAACAAGTTCTAAAATTACCATTTCAGCTGCATCGCCTAGACGGAAACCTGTTTTTAAAATACGGGTATATCCACCTTTACGCTCTACATTGATAGGTCCGATCTCTGTGAAAAGTTTATTAAGAATCGCTTGATCCGTAATTTCTTTTCCAACAATACGACGATTATGAACACTATCAACTTTTGCTCTAGTGATCATTCTTTCTACCTTTTTGCGTACTTCAAGAGCCTTAGCTTTTGTAGTCTCAATTCTCTCATAACGGAAAAGTGAGGTTGCCATGTTACGTAACATCGCATCGCGTTCTGCGGTACTTCTACTTAATGTATTGAAACCAAATCTATGTCTCATCTTCTTCTTCCTTGTTACCAGGAACATTGATTGTGTTTTTTAAAACACTATAATCTGTCATTCCAAGGCTAAGATTCCACTCTTTAAGTTTATCTTTAATCTCAGTTAATGACTTTTTACCAAAGTTTCTAGTTTTTGCAATTTCATCTTCAGTTTTCTTTGTTAAATCACCAATAGTTCTAATACTAGCATTTTTAAGGCAGTTACTTGAACGAACAGTTAATTCTAATTCTTCAACAGAAGTATTCAAGATTTTTCTAATCTTTTCTTCTTCTTCATCAACTTCTTCTTCACTGCTTACCAATGCTTCATCAAAATTAATAAATACCGAGAAATGATCTTTTGCAATCTTTGCTGCTTCTGCAAGAGCGTTAACTGGTGCGATGGTTCCATCTGTATAAATTTCTAGATTTAACTTATCATAGTCATTTCTATAACCTACACGAGTTGGTTCAATTGAATATTTTACACGGGTTACAGGAGAGAAGAAAGCATCAAGAGCTATTACTCCTATTTCTTCAATATATTTCTCATTAACCTCTGAAGGTACATAACCCCTTCCTAAGTCGATTTGAAGTTCCATTTCAATATTCGCATCGTCCATCATAGTAAAAACTACTAAATCTTTATTAGTAATTTCAACTTGGTCGCGTTCAAAGTTCTGACCGGTAATAACGCCGGGGCCTTTACACTCAATGAGAAGATTTACACTTTCGCAATCTTCAGGCATACTTATTTGCAGTTTTTTTAGAGCAGCAATTATATCCGCAATGTCCTCTCGAACACCTGGAAGCTGATCATATTCACTAGAAATTAAATGAGGTACACCTTCTTCATTAAAGCTTGTGAACTTAACAGCAGTAACTGCATAACCCTGAATTGAAGATAAAAGAACTCTTCTGAGCGTATTACCGATAGTTGTACCAAATCCTCTCTCGAAAGGATACGCTACAAATTTACCGTAATTAGCTTCATCTGCATTATGCTCAAAATTAGTTCCCTTGGGTTTCTTAAAGCCCTTCAAAAGGTTTTTTCGTGCCATGGTTACTCCTTAAAGTCTGGATATGCAGATTAACATCTGCGTCTGGCGCAGGTAAGGCTCCTATGGAGCCACACCTCTATAAACAGCATTCCAAGATTTACCATTGGAAATGCTCCTAACAATTAAACTCTACGTGTTTTGCGTGGGCGACAACCGTTGTGAGGAATTGGAGTTACGTCACGAATGGAACGAACTTTCAATCCTAGAACACCAAGAGCTCTAATAGCACTTTCGCGTCCTACACCAGGGCCTTTGACATAAACATTAACTTCACGAAGACCATAATCCATAGCCTTCTTAGCTGCTGTTTCACAAGTAATCTGTGCTGCATAAGGGGTTGATTTCTTAGCTCCACGGAATCCTAGACCACCAGCAGAAGCCCAAGAAACAGTGTTTCCTTCAAGATCTGTCATGGTAACTATTGTATTGTTAAAAGTTGCCTGTATATAAACGTTGCCGTCATAGACGGTCTTTTTAACTTTACGCTTTGCTTTCGCTTTCGCTTTTGCATTAGCCATTTTCATATACTCCTTATTTCTTCTTGCCTGCTACGGTCTTCTTCTTACCTTTACGAGTTCTAGCATTAGTTTTAGTCTTTTGCCCTCGAACAGGTAATCCTTTTCTGTGACGAAGTCCACGGTAACAACCGATGTCCATAAGTCGTTTGATATTTAAGGCTACTTCAGTACGAAGACGTCCTTCAACCTTATAATTTTCTTCAATTTCATGACGTACTACCGCCAATTCATCATTAGAAAGTGTATTAATTCTTACATCTGGATTGATTCCTGTTTTTTTACAGATATCAATCGCTGAAACGTTACCGATACCAAAGACATATGTTAAAGCAATCTTAACAGCTTTGTTCGGCAAGTCTACACCTGCAATTCTTGCCATTATTGGCCTCCTAATTAAAGTTTTAGAGAGGTGGCTTTCGCCGAACCTTACTTTTGTCTTTGCTTATGTTTTGGGTTTTCGCAAATTATACGAACAACCCCATTTCTTTTGATAACTTTGCACTTGTCGCATATAGGTTTGACACTTGCTCTGACTTTCATATTAAGCTCCTATTTTTTTCTTGCCTTTGCTTGGCTAAAAATACCAGTTTGATGATGCATTTTCATTACACCCTCTACCTGTCTCATGGTATCTAGGTCTACACCAACCATAATGATTAATGAAGTACCACCAAATAACATAGATACAGATGGTGGGAAGCTAAAGAACTTCTGTACTAATGTAGGAATCAATGCAATGAAAGCTAAGAAAATAGATCCGGGAAGAATAACGCGGTTAATAACTTTCGTTAGATACTCCTCAAGTTTTTCGCTCCTTATTCCAGGAACAGAACCACCGTTTTCTCGAATCTGTTTAGCCATCTCTACAGGATTCATAGTAACCTGTGTATAAAAGAATGCAAAACCGATAATCAACAGAGTATATATTATTATGTAGGGGATACCCTGTGGATTTAACCAATTAGCAAAAGTTGCTAACCAACTCACCTCTGTGCCTAAACTAGATGCAATTTGAAGTGGGAAGGACATTAATGCTGAAGCAAAGATAACCGGGATAACACCACTTGGGTTTAGTTTAACAGGAATGTAAGTGCTTTGTGAACCATACATTTTTCTGCCAACTACACGTTTAGCATAGTTTACCGGAATCTTTCTCTCACCTTGTTGCTCGTATACTACTAAAGCAATAACAACGATAAACATTGCTAATACTACTAATAATGAGATTGGATTAAAACTACCTTCTTGTACACCTCTAAATAGAGTAACAAGTGCAGATGGAATTCTTGCAACAATACCTGCAAAGATTAATAAGCTGATACCATTACCAATTCCAAATTGAGTTATTTTATTACCAAGCCATACGAGGAACATACTACCTGCTGTTACAGATAGCATTGCTATCAAAGTAAATGGTAAGCGACTCATGGTCATAGAACCAGGAATCGAATTAGCATAAATAGTTATAACATAGGACTGAATCAAACAAACAACTATTGTACCATATCTAGTATATTGTTGAATTTTCTTAGATCCGTGAGGATCTTGTGCGAGTTTTCTCAAACTAGGAACTACAATCATTAATAATTGTAAAATAATCTGAGTACTAATGTAAGGCATTACACCTAACATGAATAGAGAGAAATTCGAAAATGCCCCACCGGAAAAGAAGTTCAAATATTCTGTAAATCCGAACGAATTAGAATTACTCTGTGATAGGAAATATTGTTGTAGAACCTGGACGTTAATTCCCGGAATTGGTATAACCGCTCCCAACCTACTGATAAACAGTAGGAAGAAAGTGATTAGGCTTTTTCTTCGTAACTCCTGGATTCTGAACATTTCTACTAGGGAGTTTGCCATTTAGACCAACCTTTTTGTTATTTAATTTCGCCACCAGCAGCAGTGATTTTCTCAAATGCACTGGCTGAAACCTTTAAACCTTCAATAGTTATTTTTTTATCAAGCTCTCCGTTAGAAAGTATTTTAGCTCTAACGCTATGGCCTTTTACTAAACCTACTTTCTTAAGAGCATCTAAATTAACTAATGCACCATCCTCAAATTTTGCACTTAAAGCAGTTAAAGAAACTACTTGGTACTCAACTTTGAAAGGGTGGTTAGAGAAACCTCTACGTGCAACACGTCTGTATAAAGGCATTTGACCGCCTTCAAAACCAGGACGCACACCACCACCTGAACGGGAATTTTGACCATCATGGCCTCTACCACAGGAACGGCCTTTTGATGAAGCACCACGCCCTACGATAGTTTTTTTAGTATTAGCACCGTAAGGTGCCTTTATTTGACCTAAATTTGTCATTATTTCATCTCCTCAACTTTAACAAGGTGAGCAATGACGTTTACCATGCCAAGCATTTCAGGAGTTGCATTGATAACTACACTACTACTAATCTTATTTAAACCAATTGCTTTAACAGTGCGGCGTTGCTTTGGTAAAGTACCAGCAACACTATGAGTTAAAGTAACTTTAAGTTGTTTTTCCTTTTTAGCCATCATTAACCCCACATGCTTTTTAGAGTTTTACCTCTATTCTTAGCGACTTGGCGAGCATCAAACAAATTTTCAAATGCATTAAAGGCTGCTTTTACTGTGTTAACAGTATTTTTTGAACCTAAAGATTTACCTAAAATATCTGTAATTCCTGCTGCATCACATAAAGCTCTAACAGCACCACCAGCAATAACACCGGTACCTGGAACTGCAGGTTTTA
>Ga0307992_1001261_pt1 | contig 15152 bp, 11 predicted proteins | sample EllFjometagen133_FD_203162 | JGI IMG/M metagenome (GOLD analysis project Ga0307992, IMG submission 203162) | Marine microbial communities from Ellis Fjord, Antarctic Ocean - #133 | ecosystem: Environmental > Aquatic > Marine > Unclassified | place: Southern Ocean | collected 2014-10-08
GCGGCTCATCCTTCAATCTAGTGACTTTTAGCCTACACGCAAACCGATCAGAACATTACCACCTTCGGAGAAGGTGGGTTTCTAAGGAGCACTAAATATTCTTGGCAATGGCGTGTCCATCGCCAATGGAGATGTAGAGCCCAGCGTTACCGACAGCACGATCTTCGCGAATACTATTCTTGATTCATCCAGCTGGGTTGGCTATACGATTGAAAATACGGGTAGCGCCGTCCTTTCCCTGACAGGTGGATCTCCTTATGTTTTCGTAACGGGTACCCACGCCAGTGATTTTACGCTCACCCTCGTGCCGCAAGCGACGATCTCGGCGGGTGGCGGAACCACTGCCTTTACCATCAAATTTACACCCACGGGTGAGGCTGAAGGTATACGGACGGCCACGATAAACATTGCCTCAGATGATGATGATGATAACCCCTATACCTTCAGCATTAGCGGAACCGCACTTCCCATGCCCAAACCTTTACTTGAGATAATACTTCATGTGAATGGGGTGACGGGAACTGTTTCCGCTCCAGGAGACACCCTGACATACACTGCTTATTATTGGAACTCAGGCGTGGGCGTTGCAAATACTGTGGTCATTGATGAAGCTATTCCTGTTCAGACGACCTACGTCGAGAACTCGGCGGAAGGCACAGGAATGACCATCACATTTCAACACGCAATCGTTGACGTGTACAATTCATCCCAAGAGGCTCCCGTCACAGGAATTAAGTATGAGCTCACGACAGATTTGGCTTCTGACCCTCTCGGTAATGACCAAAAGACGTTAAGCTTTAGGGTTGTGGTTGATTAGCTACCCATAAACCCCGTGGGAAAGAGAAAGCCAGTAAATTACTGGCTTTCTCTTTTTCATGTAATTCAACAATTGTTTTGCGTCATTCGTTCGAAAGATTAACATTTTTACCCAAGATATCACCACCATACTGGGGGCTAGCATGAAAGTATCAACACATTACATAAAGGGAATAAACATGCTCAGAATCATTACTTTGCTCATTGTAACATTGATAGGTATTTCCCTGGTGGCCCAACCACAGACAGGAGATAACATGTCAGGTTTTAAACTTATTGAAAAACGCTTCGTGAAAGAAGTGGATGCGGAATGCCTGTTGTTTCAACACGAGCGTTCAGGTGCTCGTTTTCTGAAAATTTCAAATGATGATTTGAACAAGACCTTCTGCGTTACATTTAAAACCGTCACTGAATCAGACGCAGGCACCCCCCACATTCTGGAACACTCCGTATTGAACGGATCCAAGAACTTCCCTGTAAAAAGCCCCTTTGATATTTTGTCCAAAGGTTCTCTCAACACCTTTCTTAACGCCATGACAGGCAGTGATATCACTCTATACCCCGTTTCCAGCATGAACAATAAGGATTTCCAGTCCCTTATGCACATCTATCTGGATGCTGTGTTTAATCCACTCATCTATGAAGATCCTCGCATCCTGGATCAGGAAGGCTGGCACCACGATTTGGAACACGCCGACTCAAACATGACCTACAGGGGTGTGGTCTATAATGAGATGAAGGGCGCCTTTTCAAGCCCAACCCGAGAACTGGGTTACCTGGTAGACAAACAGCTTTTTCCAGATACACCCTACCGGTTTTCGTCAGGCGGGTATCCTGCTGCAATCCCCACCTTGACCTATGACGACTTTATAAATTTTCATCGTAAATATTATCATCCATCCAATTCATATATTTTTCTATATGGTGATGGTGATACTGAGTCAGAACTGGCCTTTATCGATGAGCATTACCTCTCCAATTATACAAGGTCTGATCAGATTGTTGATATTCCGCTACAATCTGCCTTTGAAACAATGCAAACAGGGAGTGGTGTCTATTCCGCTACAGAAGGATCTGAGCTGGAGGGTAACACGTATCTCTCCCTTTCTTTCGTAATTGGCCTTAGTACAAATCAACAGCTTGGTCTGGGTTTAAATGTCTTAACTCAGGCTCTCTTTAATAATGAGTCTGCCCCTGTCCGCCTGGCCCTTCAGGAAGCCGGAATCGGTAAAGATGTCGGCGCCCGGGTGGACGACTTAAAGCAAAATGTTCTGCATGTGCAGGTTCAAAATGCCAATCCAGATGAAGCAGATAGGTTTAAACAGGTCATTTTTGAAGCCCTTCAGAAGGTAGCCAAAGACGGGCTTGACAAAGAAGTTGTGACTGGAATTTTGAACCGCATGGAGTTTAATCTCCGTGAAGGAAACACTCCCCAAAAAGGGCTCTACTACAACCGCAAAGCCCTATCCAGCTGGTTCTGGGCTGATGAACCCTTTAGTGGCCTGGAATATGAAAAGCCACTTGCAACATTCAAAGCAGCGCTTCCAACAGGTTATCTAGAAAACCTTATTACCCAGCAAATAGTCAACAACCCCCATGCCCTGCTCTTCACTTTAAATCCTCAACCTGGTCTTGAGGGCGAAAATGATAGTCGCACCAATGCAGAGTTGGCGGCTTATAAAGCAAGCCTCTCGACTGATGAAGTAACCCAGCTTGTGGAGCATACAGCCATGCTGGTGGATTATCAAAAATCAGAGGACACACCTGAGGCGCTGGCAACCATCCCCCTTCTGGATCTTGAAGATATTAATCCAGATGCTGACTGGTTTGTGGCCGACGAATCGCGCGTTTCACGTATACCCTATTTGCATTTTGATACCTTCACCAACGATATCAGCTATATCAGATTATTTTTTGATCTTCGTGTTTTGACTGAGGAGCAGCTTCCGTACGCTTCTCTCCTGGCCACCTTGCTGGGCTCTATAAGTACCGAAAACTATACCTTTGGTGAGCTTGACAATGCCCTGGATACACATCTTGGTGGGTTTAGCACTTATTTATCAAGCTATCTTGAAAACCGTGATGATGATAAGCTGATCCCAAAGTTTGTTCTATCCACGAAAGCCATCTCCTCAGATCAGTCCAAGATTTTTGATTTCTCAGAGGAAATTTTGAGACATTCTCAACTTGATGATATTGAGCGCATTGAAGACGTGTTGACGCGACATCATTCACGCTTATCTGCCAACGTGAAACGGGATGGGCTTGGCTATGCCAGAACGCGCCTCTTTTCATACACAACCAAGTCAGGCATGTTTAATGAGCTCACTGGCGGTCTAAAATACTATTGGTTCATCAGTGACCTGGTAGACAACTTCGAAAGTAAGCAGGTCGATGTTATTAAGGAACTTAAGAATGTTTCTGATTTACTCTTCAACAAAAAGAATCTGATTGCCACAACCACATGTTCAGATAATGCTATGATTGTTTTCAGAAAAGAGCTCAAGGGCTTTTCGAAAGGTCTTGGAAAACAAAAGCCTGATTTTCAGGAGTGGAAGCTTGAGTCGGGCGTCAGAAACGAAGGCCTCATGGCAGCCTCCAAGGTTAATTATGTTCTTCAGGGCGCAGACTTCACTGATCTTGGCTATGAATGGGACGGTAAGATTCGTGTTCTTAATCAAATCATATCCCGCGAATGGCTCAAGAATCAGGTTCGCGTCATTGGTGGAGCCTATGGCGGTTTTGCGCGTTTCTCTCCGACAGGTCAAGTTTACTTCGGATCATATCGTGATCCCAACTTGTCCAGCACGCTTGAGAATTATGCCAATACACCTGGCTTTTTAGAGACACTTGAGGTGGACCAAAATGAAATGACCCGTTTTATCATTGGAACCATTTCTGGCATGGATCAACCTCAAACACCCTCACAAAGAGGCAACACGGCTGTTGCTCGTTACTTCACTAAATTAACGCATGAAAAGCTACAAGCTGAAAGAGCTGCAGTTTTATCTACATCGCTTGATGATGTAAAGTCTTATGATAAAATGGTATCCGCTATTTTAGAGAACAGTCCGATTTGTGTTTATGGAAACGAAGATAAATTAAAACAAAATAAAGATCTCTTCGAAAAACTGATCACTCTGGACTAGACCATTTTAAAATTAGAAGGGCTGGTTCAATTACCGGCCCTTTTTCTTTCAAAGAATATTATTCTCTCTGTCATCGACCATTTCTTCGGCTCTTTTTAATGTAACACTACAATAGAAGCTGGCATGTGTGTCTGGGTGTTTTATTGCTTAGTGACTGCTTATGTCTGCGCATTCGCGTCAAACAAGATCATTTTATTTTTGTACAAGAAAATCAGTCCCACTAAAATAAGACCTTTCTGTAGTAGCAACCAGCCCTCACTATCTCCCAACAAACCACAACCACATTCTGAATTTATTTTAAAAACAAGCAAGGCTATACTAATTATTGATCCTGCGGCAGTCATTATCAATGCCAAAATGATCGCCGTGAAATAATGTCTACTTCTCCAGAGTCCGACGGCCAGATATAACTCGACCAGAGCTGCAACTAATCCATAATATTTGACTATTCCAGGCAAGCCAGCAACAAAAACAATTTCTCTATAAGGCTCTAAACCGAATTTAAAAAGAACGGCGATTTTAACACTACCTAGCAACAGAAAGATAACAGAGGTTGACAGGCGCAGTATCCAGACTACTCTATGTTTGAACGTTAAAGATAACATTTCTCCTTTCCCCTTAATTACTGATGTACTTAATCACGGCAGCATCTATGTTGGCTATTGTGGCTTTCCCGTCAATGATATCTGATATAGTCATCCCGATAAGAAAAACCCTATCTCTCCCAAACCAACCGCCTTCTATCTTTTTGTAAAAGAACACTTTTTCTTTTTCATCTTCGCCTACGATTGGATAAGGAAGCACCCCGTTTTTGACAAGCTCGCCCGTTTTTGTGCTTACATCATAATAGAAAGGTGGTTCTGGAACTGTAGGCGGAGGAGAAGACTGATAAAAGCAGCTCAAAATAAAATCCTGTTTCTCATATAACCCATAAGCGACAGAATAGCCTTTATCAGATACCTTCAATTGCTTCGCGCTAGTGTTCGTGAGTATCTCAGGCAACCTCATATAATTTTGGTTTTCAATTTTAAATTCAGAGACCACTCCTTGATTTGTGCGATACCTCTTTACAACATAACCTTTTTCATTATCTATGAGAAAGATGTCACCTTCAGTGTTTATGTCGTAGGGTTGCGGCACATACAATAACATAAATCCGTGTGCATCCTCGCCTGTCCTGGAGATCTCGTTAACAGAATCAACCCTAGCTAGAGCATTGTCATATACTGTTAGTGTAAAACCCCCTTTTGTTTTAAACAACTCCTCGTAACTTCGACGATTCATTTCTGAAATTTTGTTTCCACTTTGTGCTTTAAATTTATCTAAGTACCCAGCATATTCCGGCCAATACAATCCACCAACATAAACTCGCTCATTAAACCAGCTCATTTTTCCTGCATAACCATGTTTTTCAATCACCCGCTTTGTGGTTAGGCCTTCCCTTTCTACATGGGAAAGATATAGCCTTCCGTTGCCCATGAACAGGGTCAAATAAAAACTTGTTCTCGTCGGCAATATTCTGATCACTTTAAACGCTTCGGAACCATTCATTGAAACATGTAAAACCTTAACCCCGCTATGCTTATCTCGTGATTGAATGTAAATAAGATTTTCATCTGAAAGGTATAACGATAAACTGTCTAGGTATAAACCACCACTCGCCAGGCTTGTCCATCGCTTCTTAATAACGCTTTTACTTAATTCTTCTGACAACTCAATTATTTCTATATTTCCATAAAGTGAGCACGTTACCAGGAGAACAACAATTAAACTTTTCATTATTCGCTTTTCAGCGGGGTGACAGGAATGCCACCCCGCCTCCTATTATTTAGAACAACAGTTTCTTGAACCACTCAAAATCAAAACTGATCCAGATTTTGACACAGCCCCCCTCTAACTCATCAACACAAATATCGCCGGCCCAGCCACCCATATATATACCTATGAACGAATCAATTTCATCATTTTCTGCAATGACTCCTTGATCCTCACCCGCACTAACCATTCCTACCATCAAAAGCGCCACCAGCCCACTTAAAAGTATACTTCTAAAACGATTCATAATCGTCCCTTTCTTTTTGGGTGAGTTTTTTCTTCACGATAAAACTCTACCCTGTTCGCTTTTTGATTGTTTACCCCATTTTGATTGATGGAGTCTTGTTTTGTATAAAGAGGCTCCTTGGTCCACACCGTGGAACAATTTACCATAAACCAACAACTGGTTTGTAGCTACACAACTCTGATGTTCTTCGGATAGTTTGTTTGAAGATGGTTGCCTCTCGACGAAGCTATGTTAATCGAAAACTCTCTGTGATGCAAATAAAAAAGCCCACCATAAAGGCGGGCTTTTCTTAAAATGTATTTTGTTTTTATATAAAAGTGTAGTTTAAACCAAATGCCATGGACTGTTTAATCTGACGTTTCACAGAAATATCTTTGTCATACACCATCTTGAAGTTCACATTCATATTGATGTAATCAGATACTTTTACTGTAATTGTGTTGTCCCAGTTAGCATCAATTTCATCGAAGGCCGAAAAAGCAGAAAATAATTCCAGCTTGGAAACATATACTGCTGTCTCTGAAATATTGTAAGTGAAATCCGTAACAGACTCTGCACCAAACTCGCTTTTTAAGGTTTCAATCTCGGTGGTAGCTGGATCATCAGTATAGGGTGATGTATAGTCAGTCGTCACGGTCTGTTTAAATGATAAACCCAGACGCGTAGCCAAACCTTCGCTGATATCATAACCAACTCCAAAACTTTCTCTAAAATAGCCTGGATCAAGAAAGGCAGAAAGCTGAAACGATGAATCCGTACTGTAGTCCTTGCCAGCAGCGAATTGAGTTTCGCCTGTTACTGCGATAAACGGATTGATCTTTGACCCCAGCTTATAGGTCAGCACACTTTCCAGTTTGATTTCATCTGCAGACTTGCGCATGTCAGCATCACCTGTTTTGGTGGCACCGTAAAGGAATTTTCCCGTATTGGACCAGTTGGTCTTCTCCAGGTCCTGAACAAATTTATAATTCAGGTTCACTTGCCAGGCATAGGCATTTTCCCCACCTGCTGTCCAGTTATCAAAACCGGTTTGCGTCAGGTTAATACCCCCCTGTACTGATTTTTCCCATGCAGAGGGGGTTTCTTCCTGTGCCATAACCAGGTTGGCCAGTATAACAGTGAGTGTGAGTGTTGCTTTTAGTAATGCTTTCATATTTTCCCTCTTCTTAAAATTCTCACCTAATTAAGGACGAAAATGCTCTTATTCAAGCTCAAACAAGTATCTCCCATTCCTGACAATGCTGTGCTTATTGGTTTGCATTAATTCAGCCCCAGAGTGAAATTTGTCCCTTACTGTGGAGAAAATATTTATGTCCGATAATCAACGTTCTGTTCGCCTGCTCCTGGATTTCGACCAGGCCATCTCATGGCCAGAAATAACAAGCGTCACGAATAAAGCCCTGTCTTTTTTCGATGCCCATCTAACACTTGAACGTGTCTCCATCACTTTTAATGACATTTTCAACCAGTCTCTGGAAGTTTTTACAAAAGACACCTCTATTCTCCACCTTTCATCAGGAGATAAACACTCTATTCCAGCCCCATCCGGGCAAAAACAACAACAAAATATAAAGGCAAAATATGTAGCCGATATTTCAAGCCTGCCCAACCCAACTTCTGTGGTAACCGCCCTGATCAATGCTGGCATTCAGTCCTTTTATGATGTTCCCCTGGTTATTGGTGATGAGGTTGTCGGTTCCCTCAATATTGGTTCTCGTCAACTGGATGGTGTTTCATCTGAAACACAGGAAATCATTTACCTTCTGTCAGCCAGGCTCTCCCTAGCCCTTTTTCACGCCCAGCTACATGACAACCTGAAACAGAAAGAGGCTGCCCTGGAGGCAAGCGAAAGAAATCATCGTGAATTGATCGATCAAGCAGCCGACATCATCCTCAAAGCAGATCTTCAGGGTCAGATAATTCAAGCGAATGTAGCGGCTACACGTTTGCTCGGATATTCCAACAAAGAGCTACTCCAGATGAATCTATCAGATTTGTTTGAACCTGATATCTTAGTAAGAAAGCCCCTCCGTTACGATCTCATGGAAGCGGGCTTGACCATATTGGCTGAACGTGTTTTCCGATCAAAAGACGGTCGTCATATTCCCATTGAAATGAACTCTCGAAAACTTTCGGATGGAACTCTCGTTAGCATTGTTCGTGATCTCTCTGAAAGGAATGTTACAAACAAGTTACTCCTTGACCAGAAGAATCAGATAACGGCTATTTTTGATGCCACACCAACCCCCATGTATGTCAAGAATCAAGAAGGTCGCTATACCATGCTTAATGATGCCTACTTGGAATTTTTCGGAAAAACCCGAGAAAAAATGCTTGGCAAAACAGTGACAGAAGTATGGAATTCTAAAACCTCAAAACAGGTGGCTCGGGAAGATGAGAAGCTTCTCCAGAGTAACGACCGACAGTGCTATGCTTCAGAATATCTCCACGCCTCTGGAAAAATGCGTCAAGTACTGATTCGTAAGGCGCGCTACCTGGATGCTCGAGGGGAGCCCGTCGGCTTTGTTGGCACCTTAATGGATTATTCCGACCTAAAAGCCGCCGAGGATCGTTATGAAACCCTATTTAACAATTCGCCTGACCCCATTGTCGTTCATGATGGGAAAGTCGTTCTTGCTGCCAATCAGGCTGCCATCAGGTTTTTCAAGGCAGACAACCCTGACAAATACCACAACAGTCCGATTTCTGAGTTTATTCATCCCGCTTCCATTGAGGGTTCGCAACTTCGTATAAAGGAACTTCTGACTTCTAATGTCCCCAATGAGTTGATGAAACAGAAATTCATTATTGCCACTGGCGAGGTTCGCGATGTGGAAGTCATGGCGGTACCTATCGAATACCAGGGTGAGGTCGTAATTATGACTTCATTTCGGGATGTAACCAGCGAGCTGATGACACGCGAATCTTTGTTAAATAGTGAAGAAAGATATCGGAGAGCCTTTAAGTATTCACCAACAGCCATGGTGCTCCACGACAAAGGTGTCTTGCTGGATGCCAATCAAGCTGCTCTTAATTTTGCAGGAGCCAAAACCCTGGATGAAGTCTTGGGTATGGATCTTTTTCGTTTGATCCACCCCGATTTCCGCGAGGAAGTTTTTAAGGGCCTTGAGCACTTGTTGGAAACGGGGACGCCAATTGAAGGGGTTCGAGAGCATAAATACCTCACCCTGCTTGGGGAGGAACGCTGGGTTGAGGGCAGTGGAGTTCCTGTCAAACAGGCTGATAAAACCCTTATTCTACTCTCTTTTAATGATATTCATGATAGGGTGACTGCCCGCGAACAGCTGGAAAAAAGCCGGCTGCAACTTGAAGTTATTACGGGACACTTAACCAGCTATCTCTTCCTGGTTGATCTCGATTTATCCCTCTTATATGTCAATCAGGCTACAGCAAAACTGATGGGCACCGATAGCACCAATCTGATCGGTGCGCCCCTTAAAAAAGTAATCTCTTCCAAGGATCTTGCCCTCGGTTCAAAATATCTACCAAAACTATTAAAGGGTGAAGTTTGCGGTTTTTCCCATCACTATACTTCCTCAAGGCTGGGCGAAATGGACTTTATTATTACCTTGATTCCTGTGAGGGGTGATGATGGCCAGACCCTGGCTGTTCTCGTGCAGATGGATGACGTGAGCGACATCGAGTCGGCACGCAAGGAAATTGCTGAAAACAAAGAACTTCTTGAACTGATTGTGGACACGATTCCCGGCTTATTCTCTTATGCCGACATGAATGAAAAATATCTTTATGTAAATGAGACCTATGCAAACTGGTATGGCTACAAAAAGTCTGATGTTATTGGTAAATCTTTTGCTCAAATCATCCCGCCTGATATCTATCAGGAGATTAAACCCTATCTGGCAAAAATCCCCGCGGGCAAACAACTTTCTTACATGCAAACAATGAGGGGACCCGATGATCGAGACCACATTCTGGACATCCGCAACCTTCCTCATTTTGACAAAAACAATAAGCCGAAGGCTTTTCTAACATCTCTTCAGGATGTAACTGAAAAAAAAGAAGAGGAGGTTTTTCGGGATTCACTACGTCAGCTTGCCCGCAACCTTACCGTCTCACTGGAACCGCGCGAGGTTGGAATAATCGCTGCTTCTCTACTTCACAACCTTTTTGGGTATGATGCCTTCGCCTTATATAAAATCGATCTCGGCGAAAATCTGGCTGTCGGGTTGTTTTCACAAGACACGTTTGCAGGAGAGGATAAACCGATTGAGGTCGAGACAGAAGCAATTGCCCTGAACATAAAAAACGAAGCGACAACCCTCGTTTTGCCAACACCCGTTTTGTTTAACCGTAAAGAATTCGAAGAAAAATATTCTATTTATCCTTTTGGAGATAATTCACGACATAGTCAGTCATTGGTTTTTGTTCCCATTTTCTGGGAGGGTGTCCAAATCGGGTTGTTTACGCTTCAAAGTTATACACCTGAAAAGTTCGAAGAAAACGACTTGCCTAAATTGAAAATTTTTGCCAATCAGATTGGTGGAGCATTAGTGAGAGCTCAGGCTGATGAATTAATTCAAAAACAAACCAACGAGTTAAAAGACCGCGAGCTACAGCTTCAGACCAGCGTGCAAGAAAAAGAAGTTCTCCTCAAGGAAGTCTATCATCGTACCAAGAACAACATGCAAGTCATTGTTGGATTGCTTGAGATGCAGGGTATGAAAACCAAGAACACTGAAACCCAGACCGTCGTGGATGAAATGACCAACCGGATTTACAGTATGGGCATGGTGCACGACCTCCTGTATCGCTCCAGAAACCTGGCTGAGATCATGCTGGACACCTATCTCGAAAAGCTGGTTGATCGTCTCATTCTCGCCTATAAAACAACTCTGGGTGAAATCATACTTGATTGTCAATCCGCTACTATTCCAGTAAATATTCAAACTGCCATTCCTCTGGGGCTTGTGATAAATGAAATCGTTAGTAATGCCTTGAAATACGCCTTCCCAGGCCAGCGAGATGGTAAAATCCTCATCCGAACTCAGCCCTATGGAGAGGGGGGTCTCACTATCGAAATCGGAGACAATGGTGTGGGCATGCATGAGAGTGTTGACCTCAACACTTCTGAGACGCTGGGTATACAGATCATACATGATATCGTTGATCTCCAGCTTTTTGGTGAGCTTGAAACATCAACCCGCGAAGGGGTAAAGTATTTTATCACAATTCCCAACCTGAAGTTAGATTAGCAGCCTGACTGACTTAATAGTTCAGCTTTGGCTGTAATTTTTCCAGGGAGATTTCTATATGGCAAACCAAACACGCATCCTTCTGGTTGAGGACGAGGTTATTACAGCCTCTTCTCTCAAAATGGGTCTTGAGAGCGCCGGATATAGTGTCTGTCCCCTGGCTACCCGTGGAGAAACAGCCATTAAAATTGCCGCCCTGGAACACCCTGATGTCATTTTAATGGATGTCAACCTGCCTGGTGGTTTGAATGGAATTGAAACAGCTCAAGCCATCCTGAAAACATCAGACAGCAAAATTATTTTCCTCACGGGATATCAAGATGATGAGATTATCGAGAAAATCAACGCCTTGAACCCCCTTGGTTATCTCGTGAAACCGGTCAGTATTGAGCGCATCCGCAATATTCTTGACGAAAACTTTTAGTAACACCTCACTATTTAAAGAGAAATCACTCCAAATGAAAAAGCTTATCCTCTTTTTGATTCTTGTATGTTCCGCCATGGCTCAACCTCTATTTAATCAAGAGCCAGGGGTTCGGGTTCGAATCATTAACACCCTTGATACACTCAATATCTCTTTGCAAGGAATATGGTCATTTCGCAACACTGCAGCAACAAAAATGACCCTGCCTGCAAACGCTAAGATTCGGCTTATCAAAGAAGGCGGACAGATCTCCGTTTTTGATACCAGTAACGCCCTGCTCGCTAAAACCCCCTCGTTTATGTTTCGGTCAAATAGCGACACATCAACCATAGAAGTTAAATCTGTCCCCTATGGGGTAGGCTGGTGGTGGGCCAGTGCGGAAGACCGAATTTATGAGGGCAATTTTCATATCTACCTTGGTACGAACCAGGAAATGAATGTCATTGTTCAACTACCTCTCGAGACCTATTTAAAAGGCGTAGTACCCTATGAAATTGGCGGTACCTCACCCCTGGAAGCGCTCAAGGCTCAAGCAGTAGCAGCCCGGTCCGAAGCCGTGATTGCTCTCACTTCAAAACTTTATAGTGGCGAGTTCTACGATCTTACTTCTGATGTGGAATGCCAGGTCTTCAGTGGCAACAAGAAACGCACCGAACGCTCTGATCAAGCCGTTGAAGAAACTGCTGGACTGATTATCAGTGAAGGCGGGCAGCCCATGAATGCCTACTATGCCTCAAACTGTGGCGGCCGGGCTGAGTTGATTAAGAATGTCTGGCCCGGTCGGAATCAATTGGAAAGCTACCAGATTTCCCTGCCAGATAATGAGGGGCGAAAAGGTCCCAATCTAAAAAGGAACTGGCGAGCCAAACGTTGGATTAATGCCTCCCCTAACGTCTATTGTAATCCCGACTCAAACACCTTTTTGCCCAGCTGGAGCAAGCAGAACTTCCGCTGGTCACGTGAGTTCAGTGTTCAAAAGCTTACTGATATGCTCACAAATGACAACGAACTTGGCTTGTTTAAAAAAATTCGTGTGTTAAAACGCGGATCTTCTGGTCGCATTTATAAGGCCCGCGTTATTTTTGAGAAGGGCAAGCTAAACATAGATGGAGAACTCGCTCTGCGACAGTTATTCAGTCCTTCGTTGAGGAGTTCTGCTTTTTATGTAAAGCGAGAGGGTGCTAAAGTTGTATTACATGGTGCTGGCTGGGGACACGGTGTGGGCATGTGTCAGAGCGGTGCTGTAGCCCAGGCTACCCTGGGTCACACCTTTGACCAGTTTCTCAAACACTATTATTCAAAGGCGGATCTATTAAATATTTATGGCAATTAGGCCGTGTTTGTTCCAGTTGGCCTACCTTTTATTTGACTCTTCCATCAGGCTTAATTTCAGCTCTCGAACCTTATCCGATAGCAATGCATCTTCCTGGCGAGTCAGGTTACCGGCTGTTTTAAAGAGCAGGGCCTCCAAAATACCAACACTGACAGCTGCAGCCTCCAGGTTTTTTTCTGGTTTGCCTGTTAGGGGGTTCGGCGTTTTGCCCAATTGTGACCAGGCTCCTGCACTAAGTTGATTCACCAGCAAGGAAAAGAGCTGTTGATGGTTTATCTGATTGCTCGCCATGTTTATACTCTCATTTCTATTTTAAAATCTGACTCAGGTCAATACTGTCATCATCCCGTTCTACGACGAGAATTCCTGACATGGGCACAATAATATACTTTTTATCCTGATATTTTATATCAATGGCAAACTTCTTCAAATACAGGGCATAGTCCCCCACTTCAATCTCCAGGGGAATGTATTTCACCTTGCTGGAATCTGATGTTTGCCAAACATCCTCATCGCTCTCTGTGCTGGCCAATGGCGTTCCCGGTCCTACAGCCACAACATAGCCACCTTGAACCGACTCTTTTTCAGTAACGGTGGGTGGTAAATACAGACCGGAGGAGGTGCGATCCTGGCCTGAATCGGGGTAAATGAGCACCCGATCACCAATAACTTTGAGTTTATCTAAATTTTTTGCCATGTTTGCTTCCCATTTCTGTTTATCCATACAAACTAATACTTCTCCCCCTGATTGTACTGAAACTTTTTAACTCCCTCTCTAGAATTCATTTCAGCAAATGTCATTTTTCGTTGCAGATTAATGCGATTTTAGGCTTAAGTATTTTTTTACAACGGATTAGACGAAAAATACGAAACTATGGCTTTGGGTTTTTAATCTGTGCCTATCCGTGTTCCATCAGTGGCTAATATCCATTCTTGTCCGTCACAGAGAACACGGACATTCACGTATGCAGTTTTGAGGGCTCTGCTGCAGAAGCGATAACTTCTGTTGGTCGAATTTTCTTAACAACAGCTGTCCCAACGATTAGTTTGATGCGAAATATTTGAATAATGAATAATTGGGAGATATAAATGAGTACACAAGTAACTGGAGCAGAAAACATCCGCTGGGATTTAAGTGAACTTTTTTCAGGCCTGGATGATCCAAAAATTGAAGCCGTTTTAAATGAAAGCCGTCAAAAAGCCGAACGCTTCGTTGAACAATACCGAGGTAAACTGGGAAACCTCTCCCCTGAAGCCCTGGCAGTGGCCTATAACGAGCTGGAGGACATTAGTGGTCCCCTCTATCGTCTCGGCATGTTTGTAAATCTTGAATATGCTGTTGACACCGCTGATGACAAAATCAAAGCTCTTCTGGGAAAAATTGAACAATCCTCTTCAACCACCTCAAACCTCCTGGTCTTTTTCTCCCTTGAGTTAGGCAATCTTTCTGATGATCAATTTGCCAAGTTTGATGGCGCGGAAGTCTTGAAAGATTTTGAATATAAAGTCGCTAAAATGAGGAGAAATGCCCACTACAACCTCTCTGAAAAAGAAGAGCAGGTTATGAACCTTAAAGATTTGAATGGCAGTAATGCGCATCAAAAACTCTATGGTGAACTTACGGCTTCATTTTCTTTTGAGTTCGAAATAGACGGTGAAACCAAAACGCTTAATGGCGATCAACTCCGGGCCATGAGACAACATCCAGATGCCGATGTTCGTCAGAGAGCCATGAAGATGTTTTTCTCCCGCTATGAAGACAATGCACTCGTTATCAATCATCTCTACAACAGTCTTGTCAAAGACCATGGCATTGAAGTAGATCTGCGCGGTTTTGATCAACCCATCAGCACGATGAACACTCACAATGACTTAAGCGATGCTGCTATTCAAGCGCTCAACGATGTAACCACTGAATCCTATTCCCTAGTGAATCGCTATTACAAGCTGAAAGCCAAAATGCTCGGTATGGATGAGATGACCCTGGCTGATATCTATGCTCCCCTGCCACAATCATCCAAAGCCTATCCTTTTGAAAAAGCCAAAAAGCTGGTTCTGGACGGATTCAAGTCCTTTGACAATGATTTTTATGAAATGGCTAAAGCCATGTTTGATGAGAACCGTATTGATGCAC
>Ga0307992_1001262_pt1 | contig 15150 bp, 13 predicted proteins | sample EllFjometagen133_FD_203162 | JGI IMG/M metagenome (GOLD analysis project Ga0307992, IMG submission 203162) | Marine microbial communities from Ellis Fjord, Antarctic Ocean - #133 | ecosystem: Environmental > Aquatic > Marine > Unclassified | place: Southern Ocean | collected 2014-10-08
TCCAGGTCAGGTTTATTCCTTCCGGGGTAGGGGTATAGAGCCAGATAATCTTCATATACTTAAAGGGGAATGTCGGCTCCAGCTTCTGAGCGTAGGCAAAGTAATAATCCTTAAACAAGAGACGGAAGGATTGCCAGGAGTTACCTTCATCATTGGTCAACTGGAAGATGATTTTATTCCCCTCCCGTTTCAGCACCTTCGCCTCCGTGTACTCGCCGCCGAACAGCTCCGTCCACCTCTCAATGTCATTAGAGATATCAAACACCCGCTCATAAGGTGCCTCAATCAAAATAGAATTTACCGTATGTCCCATTCTTTCCTCCTTTTTTATTCAATAATAGCAACCGCCCTTACCGCGGCGGCACCTACCCCTTTTATCTTGATCGGGAAACAGGCCACCCTGAAACCGTAAGGCGAGGGAATCTTGTCCAGGTTGGCTAACCTCTCGACATGACAGTACTCCTTTTCCCTGCCGTAGAAGTGGGCCGGCCAGAGGTAAGCATTGTCCTTAGTCTTTAGAAAATCGGTCACCATTTTATTAAGCGGACGGTCAAAACTAAAGGCATCAATCCCGACTACCTTTACCTCAAAGTCCAGAATATAGGCAAGCGCCTCCCGGCTCACTCCGACAAAATGAGAGTAGTATTTTCTGGTTCCCCAGAGCTTATCAGCACCGGTATAGATAAGGACAATATCAAATGGCTTTATCTCATACTTTATTCTGTCGAGCGCTTTCTCTATATCCTCTCTGGTAATAAGCTCTCCCGGCTCTTTTTGAGAACAGTCCAGGACGACGCCGTCACCATAGCACCACTCCAGCGGGACCTCTTCTATCTTCTTTGCCTCTTTCCCTTGAGAAAGCGGGCCGAAGTGATAGGGAGCATCAAGATGGGTACCGCTGTGAACTGTTGCCCTGACCCACTCCAGGGACAGGAAAGCGCCGTCCTTGAAGGAGTTGTGCGTAATCCGCTCCCGTCCCGTAATATAATTCAGAATCCCCCTTATCCCGTGAGACTTCGCCCAAATTCGGCCGAAACGGTCGCCACCCCTCCTATGTTCCCACCTCTTTATTTCTACCGGGTGAGGCTCAAAAACACCATCATCAATGGGGAGACTCAAGTCAATAATCCTCATTACCCGAGCTTATCCCCAACAGTCTTTACCACATCACTGACGCAATTCCTGTTAGTAATCTCACCATCCTTGAGTTGGATATTGAACTCATTTTCTAAAGCCACTACCAGTTCCACTATCTCGGTTGAGTCCATCTCAAGGTCATCCCCCAGGTTTGCCTGCGAAGCAATCCCTGCAGGCTCCATATCAAGGAACCCGGCAAAAAAATTCTTCATCTTCTCTTCGATATTCACCACAACCATTAGCTCCTTTCTATAGCCAGAACGACATTTATACCCCCGCGGCCGCGCGAGATAATAAGGGCTCTACTAACCTCTTTGGGCCGACTTTTATTCGGCACGTAGTCCAAATCGCACTCCGGATCCTCTGTCCTATAGTTTATCGTGGGCAGAATAACCCCCTCCTGCATAGCCAGAAGGGTACCGACCAGATCAACGGCGCCGGATGCCCCCAGCAGGTGCCCGAACATAGACTTTGGGGTGCTGACCGGTATCTTTGACGCATAACTGCCAAATACTTTCTTGATTGCTCTTGTCTCGCTAACATCCCCCAATTCGGTTGCCGCCCCATCGGCACAGATGTAATCAATATCACCAGGTTGATAACCGGCACTGTCCAGGGTAGTCTCTATCGCTTTAGCCAACCCTCTGCCATCCTGGTCCGGCATTATACGGTGAGTGCCATCGCAGGAAGTTCCGAAACCCGTAATTGCCCCGTAGATAGTCGCCCCCCTGCTTCGAGCGGACTCCATATCCTCCAGGGTCACGATTGCCGCCCCTTCACCGATAACAAAGCCATCCCTTTCCTTATCGAAGGGGCGATAAGGGCCATGGGAAAGAGAGCCCTCCGTACTGCAGCAGAGCAAGGCGTAGGGAGTAACCGGTGCTTCGGTGCCTCCAGCCAGAGCAATAGCTGCTTTTTTGTTTCTAATTATCCTTGCCGCATAGCCAATGGCCATCAACGCGCCAGCCCTGTCGGCGACTATCGTCTTACTGTACCCCTTGATACCATAATGAATAGAGATCTGGCCCTGAGGGGCAGCGGCAAACCAGGCGCTGGCATTATACGGGCTTACCCCATTCCTGCCTTTCTGGTAGAGATCACGCAGCTCTGTCTCCGCATAAAGCCACCCGCCCAGTGTATTTCCCATGAAGACCCCTACACTGTAAGGGTCTTCTTTAGCTAAATCTATACCGGCGTCTTTCAGTGTCTGCTCAGCAGCTACCAGAGCCATCACCGAGAACCTGTCCATCTTCTTCAAAAGACGGCCAGAAAGGTGACTCGAGTCCAGGTCTTTAACCTGTCCGGCCACCTGTGAAGGATAGGCTGAAGCATCAAATCTGGTAATAGGGGAAACAAAGGACTTCCCCTCCTTGATATTCTGCCAGAATTCTTCTTTTCCCACGCCGGGTGGGGCTACTATGCCTACTCCGGTAACAGCTACCTGCCTCAATTCGAATTCCACCTGCTCAGTACCATTGAGGAATGGACGCCGGAAAAACCACTGCTGGTCTTTAAGATGTAATCAACCCTTTTTTCGCGAGTCTTGTTAGCAACGTAGTCCAGGTCACACGACGGGTCAGATACTTCTTGATTTATCGTTGGCAGTAGCATATCGGTTTCAAAGGTAAGGGCACCGGCGACAAGCTCAATACTGTTGGCGGCAGCCAGGGGATGGCCAACCATAGACTTGAGAGAACTTGTCGGAATCTCATAGGCCCTCCTGCCAAAGACCTTTTTATAGGCATTCGTTTCGAATACGTCATTCTGCTTGGTGGAGCTCCCGTGAGCATTGATATACCCGATATTCTCCGGGAGCAGCCCGGCATCATTTAAGGCAAGGTTGATAGAATGGACCATACTATCGCCACCGTCAGGCAAGTCGGTCATATGGTAAGCATTACAACAGGTGCCGAAACCGGTGATTTCACAGTAGATATGAGCACCGCGGCTCAAGGCATGGCCCAGTTCCTCCAGGACCAGTATGCCACAGCCCTCGGAGAGAACAAACCCATCTCTCTCCTTATCGAATGGCCTTGACGCCTTTTCCGGCTCCTCGTTTCGTGCCGAGATTACATTCAAGACATCAAAGGAAGCAAAGGTTATCGGACAGAGAGGCGCCTCAGAAGCACCGGTAATCATAACATCGGCCAGTCCGTCCTGGATAACTTCATAGGCAACACCCACGGCATCGGTACCGGCGGTACAACCGGTAGAGATAGTGGCGCAAATACTCTTTAATTGATAGCGCGCCGCTATTTCGCTGGAAGGGGTATTGAACATAGCGGCATCATAAAGGTGCGGGCTTACTTTTCTGGGGTCAATAGGGTCTTTCCCCCCGTTGGTTACCCTCAAGAATTCCTCATCCATATATCTTGTACCGCCGATGGCATTAGCAAGACAAACGCCCGTCCTCTCTCTCGCCTCATCACCGAAAAGAAACCCGGCATCAGCTACGGCAGCCTCCGCCCCGGCTACGGCAAACTGTACATAGCGGTCCATCCTCTCTACTTCCTCTCGGCTAAGACCGAAGGCAAATGGGTCAAAGTCAGCTACCTGAGCGGCTATCTGAGAGCGGAATTGAGAGACATCATAATCGGTAACCCGCCTTACCCCTGACCTGCCGGAGATCGTATTTTCCCAGAAAGCCTCTTTACCAATGCCATTGGGGGAAATGACTCCCAGACCGGTAACCACTACCCGTCTCTTCATCATTCGATCCTCCTTACTTTAAACCTGATTATTCCCCCGTCGGGACAGGTCACGCGCATATTAGCATTCTTATCCTCAGAAAAGGAAAATTTAGCCCCCATATTGAGGGCAAAAAGGACGGGAAAGAGGGCATTATAGGCAGCCCCGCAGAAACCCTCGGGTGTCTTGAGTCCGGTCACCTCAATGGTATCTCCCGGCTTGTACTCGTAGGCACAGTGCCCGTTTACCTCTTCTACGCTGATAATCATCTTTTTCGGGCTCGGCCCGTGATGCTCTTTCTTTTTCCCCTTCTCTACTTCCCCTGATTTGGTAAGCACCTGGGTGAAAAACTCGACCTTACCGCCATCGGGACAGGTGGTATGAATAGAGCGGGGATTCTCCTCAAATTGAAACTCCGCGCCGAAGGTCAGTGCATAAAGGCAAGGAAAAAGTACGGCAGCGGCGCCCTGGCAAAAGTCTTGGGGAGTCTTGGTAAAGTCTTCAAAGATAAAGGTATCACCCTCCTTGTAACCCCGATAGCACTCCTCCTTTACCTTGCTCACCGTAACTAAAAGAGGAGCATCGTGAAAATTCTTTTTGGTCCTGCCAGAGACCTCAGGTGTCCTGGCTGAGTTGGGTCTATCTTCTGTCATTTTTATCCCCCAGTTTCGTTTAGAATATCTTCCGGACTAAGAAATCTGCCGCTCTCCTCCACCCTGTGCACCATCTCGACCAGCTTCTTATTCAGCGACGCATCCACCCCTATCTTCTCTCCCAGATAGACTATCTCCCCATTAAAATAATCAATCTCAGACAGTTTTCCCCTTTTGATACTCTGCAAGATAGAGCCAAAGAGTGGTTCTCTGCTTAGATTGGTCATTGTTTTAGAGAATATCCCACCTGCCTCCGCCAGCGGCATAGTAGTGAGCGCCCGCAGCCTTGCCGCCGGAAAGTCCGGCAGCGACCCCAGTTCTACTCCCGTCCTATCTACCACCGCTAGTGCCTCACGCAGGAGGCGGATGCTCAACCGGGAAATATCCAGATGAGAAAATGTTTCCTGCATGCTCCTCCCGGTTAAGGCGGGGAGGCAGTTATTCAGGTTTAAGAAGAGCTTCAGCCACTTCATTCCTGTTATCTTTTCCGTGACGCGCATGGAGAAGGCGCTAGACAGAAGCTTCCCTATACTGTCAACACCTCCATTATTCGGTACAAATGCCCTGCCGATTACCCAGTCCCCTTCAAAGTTGTGCAGAATCCGACCCGCCTCAAGGTAGGTCGACCCGAACATAACGATACTGCTTATGATATTCTCCCTCGGGACAAACTCCAGAAGGAGTTCCTCCACCCTCACCCCATTCTGCACGGCAAGGACAGGGGTATTTCCTAAAGCCTGGATATTCTCACTCAAGGCTGAAGCAACATCCTGTGTTTTAACCGTCAGAATAACCAGACCAACACCTTCTTCAAGCCTATCGGTCACCTTCACCGGCACAGCTACGCTTCCTCTTACCCCCTCAATAATAAGGCCGCTATCCTGAATAGCAGAGACGTCCTTTGCTTTGCCGATTAAAGTGGCATCAACGCCCTCCTTGCTAAGGTAACCAGCCACTAAAGCACCTATCGCCCCTGCGCCAATAACAGCTATCTTCATCAGCCTAAACCTAAACGCTCTTTGGTTTCGGCCAACGGCCTACCTTCGCTATCCCAGCCACGGAGCCGATAATATTCATCGAGTATCCCCTCAAAAGCTTCCCTGTCCAGCTTCAGTTCCTTTTCTTCAGACTTCAGACCCTCCTGCCAAACCAAAGGCTCAAAATACCTCTGAGGAGGAAAATCATCCTCCCTCTTTATCCCCTCCCTAACCAGAAACATCCTCTCCAGGTTGACAATCCTCTCTCCGGCGGCAAAGATTTCCTCCGCAGTTAAATCAAGACCCGTTGCACAGTGGACCAGCTTCGAGAAGAATTCAAAACCAAGAAGACCGGGCTGGCAATGAAAGGCAATCAGCTTACAGAGTCCCAGGGCATCGAACAGGGAAAGGTATGTCTCCCACCACCAGATTACCCTCCCCTTCCCCCGGTAGCTACGGGGATCGGCAGAAACATCCCCGCCGTAGATATCCCTCAAGGTTTCCTCGGAAAGGCGAAAGGTCTCCCAAGTAGGCCGGCTCCTTAAATGATCAAGACCCCTTGAAGCAGTAGCATTACCCAGGGCATAGGCAGGGAAATACCTTAAATCGACGGGGTCGGACTGTGGTAGATTCTTCGACCAGAGAAGATACCTACCGGTTTCTTCACCGAACCGCCTTACCGCCTCCCTGGCTCCATCAGCGAGAAGGTTACCCAAGCCTTTTCTATGGGCAATCTGGTGAATTAGCTCGATAATAGCTTCTTCATTCCCCCAGTCAAGGCCGAGACCATCGGTCATATTTTCATCGATAAGACCCTTCTTAAGTAATTCGATTGTCCAGGCGATGAGATTAGCCGTCGAGCTAGCGTCCAGGCCATAGCGATTAATCAGGTCATTGATATAAAGAACCGCCTCCAACCTCTTTATACCCACAACCGGACCAAAGCTAGCCAGAACGGAATAGTCCGGGCCTTCATTTTCTATTCCACCAGCCCTGTACCTGTGATGGCAGGAGACCGGGCAGGAATAGCAACCGGCCTTCCCGGTGTAGTATTTATCTTTCAGTATATTGGGCGAAATATCTTCACTTTCGGGAAATTTTGTCGAGAGCCCGTTATATGCCCGGCCCATGCCAATCCGCCGGTTGACCAGGATATAGAGGAGGGACGACCCATACTCTCCCAACAACTTCACCAAAGGCTCTTCACTTAACCTCTGCTGAAACCCGTTCATTAACTTATTAAATCCAACCTCATCCTCTGGTTTTACCGGTTCTTTACTGTTTACCACAATCGCCTTTACCTTTTTAGCCCCCATCAGGCAGCCCATACCCGTCCTGCCGGCAGCATTCTTCTGCCGGTTGATAATGCAGGCAAAGCGCACCAGATTTTCTCCGGCTACCCCGATCGAGATGGACTGGCTTGAAGAGCCGTAGCGCCCCGCTAAAATCGTATTGGTCTCCGTGGTAGACTTTCCCCACAGGTTCTGGGCATCTTCGATGCTAATCTTTTCCTTATCCAGATAAATATAAACCGGTTTCGGGGAAGCACCTGTAATAAAAAGGAAGTCAATACCCGTCCTTTTCATAAAAGCCCCGAAATAGCCCCCGATATTGGAATCGCCCAGCAATCCTGATTCGGGAGACTTCCCCGAAATATTGCACCTTGAGGCACCTATTCCCTTCAGCCCGGTTACCATTCCCGGCCCGATAATAAGGGGGTTTTGCGGAGACAGGGGGTGAGTTTCAGGACTCACGCTATGATAGAGCAAATAGACATTAATCCCGCGGCCGCCGAGAAACCGCCTGGTAATTTCTTCGGGGACTTCCTTAACCTCAACCTTCTTAGTATCTAAGTCCAGATAGGCAATCTTCTGCGGGAGCATTGTTTCCCCTAATCATAGAGTGCTTTATCGTTAAGGTTATCTAATTAAGCCGTTGCAAAGTCCAGTCTTTAATTAGATAGATAATCAATCTTGCTGCAAAAACCGTAACCAATGAGACCTTTTCCAGTATGGATGGCAGCGCTTGCCGATTCCTCAGCAATATCCAGCCAGTCAAAATCAAGCTCGGCGAGGAGCATTCCCTTAAGCTTCTCAGCACGCTCTAAGGCTCGAGTGTGACCGATAACCCCAACCAGCTTGCTACCTTTATTTCTCTCTTTAGTTATCTCAACCAGTTTCTCCATTATCTGGGCTACGGTCTTAGCTCTGGCAACCGGTCTTAGTGCGCCTCCGGTAGACGAGTCCACCTCGGTTACCGACCTGAAGCTGGTTGCCTGCTCGGCCTCAGCCCAGGTCTTGGCCTCAAATATCCTGCCTCCCTCCGCCTGATAGAAAAGACTATCGCGGGCCAAGAGCAGGTTCAGCTGCGGTATGATACTACCAACCAGGGACATAACCTCATCTACGCTCTTACCCTGTGACGCCGCCCTAGCCGCCTGAATAGCAAGCAGGGCCACCCCAGTCCCCATGGTAAGTGAATCAACTACCTCAATCCTAGTATTCGGCAGCTTTTCACTGGCTAACTCTTTACCCTGCAAAGCAGCGTTGTGATGGCCGCTAAAAGCCGAGGACATGCTGATATGCAGGATGGCCTCGGCACCCCGGGCCAAGTCAGTAAAAAACTGGGCAAATTCGGCGATATTAGCGGTTGAAGTTTTGGGCAGGTTCTCCTTGCCATCCAAGCGAGCATAGAGCTCATCCATATCTATTTCCGTGTCCAGATAGGTCTCACCATCAATGATGATAGGGACAGGAATCATGGTAAACCCGTACTGCTTAGCCACCTCCGGAAGTATGGTACCCGAATCACTACTGATAACTACCTTCTCCATACTGACACCTCGCTTATTCTTAATATCACTTATGTTAAGGTTATCTTGCCGCTAGTCCGTAAATCTCTTGAGAACCAGACAGCAATTCTGTCCGCCGAGACCGAAGTTACTCTTCAAACAGACATCTATCCGGGCTTTACGAGCTACATTGGGTACATAGTCCAGGTCGCACTCCGGGTCAGGGGTTTCATAATGTATCGTCGGCGGAATGACACCATTATTGATAGCCAGCACAACACCAATAGTCTCAACGGCACCGGCAGCGGTTACCATATGGCCAAACATAGACTTGAAAGAGCTTACCGGTATCTGGTAAGCAGCCTCACCAAAGACCATCTTGAGGGCCTCGGTTTCACTGCGGTCATTTAGCTTAGTGCTGGTGCCGTGAGCATTAATATAATTCACATCTCCCGGTGTTACCCCGGCATTCCTAAGAGCGCTTCTCATAGCGATAGCTTCTGTCTCTGGCTGGGGAGCAGTGGCGTCATAAGCATCAAATGACCAGCCGGCTCCGGCCACCTCAACTAGAATCGGCGCCCCCCGCTTCTGGGCGTGCTCTAAGCTTTCTAAGACTAATACACCAGCCCCTTCCCCATAAATAAAACCGTTGCGGTTAAGATCAAAGGGCCGGCTGGCCTTATCAGGATCCGGCTCTTTAGTCAGCGCCCCCAGCAAGCTGATAGAAGCGATGCCTAATTCACTCAGTGAAGCATCGGATGCCGCCGCTATCATCACATCGGCATAGTCGAACTGGATGAAGTTGCGGGCAGTGGCTATAGCATCGGTACCACTGGCACAAAGACTATTCACAGTGGTGTTGGGACCTTTCGCCCCCAGCATCATTCCCACTTGGAGGGATACCGTACTGGGTCCCGCCCTGGTAAACAGCAAGGGGTCGACCCTCCTCGGCCCCCGTTGCTTAAGCCTCTCCCAGTCCTCACCGACGTAGTGATATTCCAGCATATTAGATCCGATGACACCGACCCGCTCCGGCTGTTCACCAGCCATATCCAGTCGGGCTTGAGCCACAGCCTCTCTAAGCGCCGGGGCAACCATATGAACGCACCTCGGGGTACGCTGCACCGTCTTGGCATCAATATAGTCTACCGGGTCGAAGCCTTTTACCTCGGCAGCCAATTTTACCGGGTAGTTACTGGCATCAAAGTGACTGATAAAGTCCACCCCTGATTTCCCACCCACCAGGCTTGTCCAGTAATCATCAATATTCAGTCCTATAGGGCAAATAACCCCCATTCCAGTAACAACTACCCGCCGCATATCAAGCTACCTCCTTCACTCATAAGATTTAGTAGCACTGGCAAAATGGCTTTATCAACAATAATTATCTATTCCCCTATTTATGAAGACCTCAACACAACACAGAAAAGCTGCCATACCAACAACTTGCACGCTTTTTATTCCGACTGCGGCACCGCAACAAAGGAAGAGACTCTCCATACTGAAAAGTCTACCATTAATATTACTGGGAGTATACCTTGCTGTCAACCCTCTTAATCAATCTATGATAAACCCATCGTTTCTACGATGGGGGTTACAACAAAAGTATCTTCTTGCTATACTGGTCTTGACTATGAACAAAATAAAAGAGGCAGTCGCCGGGATGAAGGATAAGGCCGATTGAAGTATCCGGAACCAACCACCAGCAGGTACTGGCCGAGCTGTCGTTATGGTTAATGAGGTGAGCAAAGTTTAAACTAGAGGTTTTTATGATACCCATGAATCTTGTAGAGAATAATACCTGGCTAGCCTTAATTGCGGCTCTTGCCTATCTGATAGGCTCATTCCCTACCGCCTATTTCGTCACCAGGAGAATGCTCGGCAAAGACATCAGGGTCGAGGGTTCCGGCAACGTGGGTAGTATGAACACCTACAGCTTGATAAAGGGCGAGCGGTCAGGGAAACAGGCGGCACTGGGGCTGGTAATAACAGTGCTTACCGATTTGGGAAAGGGAGTACTAGCCATCTATGTCGCCAGGTGGCTGGTCTTCGCAGGGTATAACCCAACAGCGGCACTAATAATAGCCGGTACCTTTGTGATCCTGGGGCATAACTACCCCTTCTGCTTTCGGTTCAAGAAGGGAGGGAGAGGAATAGCCCCTCTGATGGGAATCCTGCTCGCCTTGAATACGCCATCAATCCTGGTCTGGGGCGGCACCCTGCTCCTATCTATTTTTGTAGCTCAGCGTATACTGGTCGGGAAAATAGGCCGGGAGAGTTTCTCCAGCGTGTTTTCTGTAGTCGGCAGCCAGGTAACCGGTAGAATTGCCGGACTAGCCATTACTCCACTGTCCCTCTATTTCTTTGACCCACGGCTGTTCTTCCCAGTCCTGTCAGCAACTGTGCTAATACTAATAAAACATGCTGAGATAATTAAGGCCTTGGTCAGGGAATCGAAGAAAGCCCAGGTTTAGAACCACTAAAAAAGGTTGTGATGGCACAGGTGGCCAGAGAAAAGAAGGAATTTTTGCCGGAGTTGCCAGAAATGAGCGGGGTATTACTAGAGCCAAACCAGGAATATATGCTAAAATACAGTAATGCTATTGAGCATCGGTAGTCGAGGAACGCCGTAAAGTCCTATCCCCCAGCCATACCAGATATACCCGGCTATGCAAATGATCATCTCGGATTTATGGTATAGCCTGGGAAAGATAGCTGATAGCTACAGATAAAGAACGAAAAAGGAGTAATTGATGACCCCAGACAAACTATATGACATTAAGGACCCTTCTCTGGCCGAAGCAGGTAAACAACGGATAGAATGGGCCTCCCGGGAAATGCCGGTAATAAGGCTAATCCGGGAACGTTTCGCTAGCGAAAAACCGCTAGAAGGTATCCGTATCTCGGCATGCCTGCATGTTACTTCCGAGACAGCCAATCTGGCTCTGGCCCTAAGGGATGGGGGGGCTGATGTTATTCTCTGCGCCTCTAATCCATTGAGCACCCAAGATGATGTTACTGCCGCCCTGGTCGAGTATGGCATCCCCACCTATGCTATCAAGGGTGAGGATGAAACAAGATACTACCAGCACATCAATACTGCTCTGGACAATCGACCCCATCTCACCGTAGATGATGGCGCCGACCTGGTTACTACCCTTCATACCAAGCGAAGCGAGCTGCTTGAAGATATCATCGGCGGCACCGAAGAGACCACCACCGGTGTCATCCGACTGCGCAGCCTGGAAAAATCGGGGGGGCTAAAGTACCCCATCATTGCAGTAAATGATGCCCAGACCAAGTACCTCTTTGATAACCGCTACGGCACCGGACAGAGCACCATTGATGGCATTACCCGCGCCACCAACATCCTGTGGGCGGGCAAGAATGTAGTGGTCTGTGGTTATGGCTGGTGCGGGCGTGGTATCGCCCTAAGAGCCAAAGGACTGGGCGCCCAGGTAATTATATGTGAGGTAAAACCGACCCGCGCCCTGGAGGCGGTTATGGACGGCTACCAGGTTATGCCACTGATAGAGGCAGCCAAAATTGGTAACATCTTCATTACGATTTCCGGTAACAAAAATGTCATTGATAAAGCCCATCTACAGGTGATGAAGGACGGTGCCATCCTGGCTAACAGTGGACATTTTAATGCCGAGATAAACATTCCGGCCCTGGAAAGCATGGCCAACGGTAAACAGCGCATACGGAGCTTCATCGATGAATATACTCTGAACGACGGGCGCCACCTGTGCCTGCTGGGAGAAGGGAGGCTGGTTAACCTGGCCGCCGCCGAAGGACACCCCGCCAGCGTAATGGACATGAGCTTCGCCAACCAAGCTCTCTGCCTGGAATATATAGCGGGGAACAGCGGCAGCCTTAAGAAACAAGTCTACCCGGTGCCAGAAGCAATAGATAGGGAGATAGCCCGGCTAAAACTTCAGTCTCTGGATATTCAAATCGACAAACTTACTCCCGAGCAAGAGCAATACCTGACTAGCTGGCAAGAAGGAACATAAAAAAGGAGAAGAGATGACTAACAGTTTTAAGAACGCACCGAAATATCTACTCACTTCGGAATCGGTCACTGAGGGACACCCGGATAAGATGTGCGACCAGATATCGGATGCTATTCTGGACCATATCCTGGAAAAAGACCCGTATGCCAGGGTTGCCTGTGAGGTAGCAACGACCACCGGACTGGTAATTGTCCTTGGTGAGATTACCACCGACTGCTACGTTGAAGTCCCGCAGGTAGTCAGGGGGGTAGTACGTGACATCGGCTACACTAACCCCAGTTATGGTTTTGACTACCAGTCCTGTGGGGTAATGACATCCATTACCCCACAGTCAATTGATATCGACCTGGGAGTGAGTAAGTCTAGGGAGGTCAAGGAAAACACCGACATCAGTGATGAACTTGACCGGGTTGGCGCCGGTGACCAGGGTATGATGGTCGGTTATGCCTGCAATGAAACACCGGAGCTTATGCCACTACCCATCTCCCTGTCACACAAGCTGTGCCAGCGCCTGGCCCAGGTGAGAAAGGACGGGACCCTGCCGTACCTGCGCCCCGACGGCAAGTCACAGGTAACCGTTGAATACAGCAAGGGCACCCCGAAACGCATTACCAGCGTAGTTATCGCCGCTCAGCATGACGAAAATGCCAGCAGCGAACAGATAGAGAAGGACATCAAAGAGCAGGTAGTAAAGGCAATTGTTCCTTCCTCATTAATGGATGACGAGACCATGGTCTATGTTAATGCCACCGGACGGTTCGTGATAGGCGGACCAGTGTCTGATACCGGTTTTACCGGCCGTAAGATTCTGGTCGACACCTACGGCGGGATTGCCCGACATGGCGGTGGCGCTTTCTCGGGTAAAGACCCGACCAAGGTTGACCGTTCAGCAGCCTATGCCGCCCGTTATATCGCCAAGAACATTGTAGCCGCCGGGCTGGCTGAACGGCTGGAGATACAGATCGCCTATGTTATCGGCGTTGCTCACCCGCTCTCCGTATCCATTGAGGCCTTCGGCACCGCCAAAGTCGACCATGAGATTATCGCCAACCTGATTAACAAGCACTTTGACCTCCGACCGGGAGCCATTATTCGAGACCTTGACCTACGCCGTCCCATATACCAGCAAACCGCCTCCTACGGGCACTTTGGGCGGGATGACCTCGACCTCCCTTGGGAAAAGACAGACAAAGCAGAAATATTGAGAAAAGAAGCACTGGGTAAGTAACAAAAGGGGTGAAGTATAATAGACAACCCTATTAAATTCGGTACCGACGGCTGGCGAGGGATTATTGCCCAAGACTTTACCTTTGATAACGTGCGGGTCTGCGCCCAGGCAATAGCCGACTACCTGAAAGAGACAGGACTGGCCCGGCAGGGACTCGTTATGGGCTATGACACCCGCTTTGCCTCCGATGACTTTGCTGCCGCAGCCGCCGGGGTAGTTGCCGGCAATGGGGTCAAAGTATACCTCTGCCCCAAAGCCACGCCAACCCCGGCAGTAAGCTTCGGCATCGTCTCCCAAAAAGCGGGGGGAGGTATCATCATAACCGCCAGCCACAACCCAGCCCGATGGAACGGCCTTAAGTTTAAGAACGAGTCCGGTTCCAGTGCCGCACCTAAGGTTACAGCCAGAATAGAGGAAAATATTACCCGCATTCTAGCCACCGGAAAGATAGACGAGATACCATTAGCGCAAGCCCGGGAGCAGGGGCTACTGGAATATCTTGATCTGGAGCCGATCTACTGCCGACAACTCTCCAGTCTAATCAACTTGGAGGAAATACGCCGAGCCCAGTTAAAGATAGTTATTGACCCTATGTACGGAGCTGGTGCAGGGTATTTTAAGAAACTCCTCGCTGGCGGTGCTACTAAACTTATTGAAATAAACGGTGTGCGGAACCCCGTTTTCCCCGGTATACAGCAACCGGAGCCAATCGGCACTAACCTGAGCCGGCTGGCCGCTACAGTCAAAAAGGAAAGGGCCAGCGTAGGGCTAGCCACTGACGGCGATGCTGACCGCCTCGGGGTTATCGACGAGAATGGCACCTTTATCAGCGCTCACCACGTTTTTGCCCTGCTCTGCCTTTACCTGCTGGAGGTGCGTGGGGAAAGGGGACCGATAGTCAAGACGTTAACGATGAGCAATATGATCTACCGTCTGGGAGAGCTATTTAATGTACCGGTCTATGAAACGCCGGTAGGCTTTAAATATGTGGCACCAATAATGCAAAGTGAGCAGGCGCTTATCGGCGGTGAAGAGAGCGGCGGCTATGGCTTCAGAGGCCATGTCATGGAGCGAGACGGCATCCTGGCCGGTCTATATTTTCTTGACCTGATGATTAAGACAGGGAAGCGACCTTCAGAGCTAATTGACTACCTACACAGTAAGGTTGGTCCTCACTACTACGGGCGCGTTGATGTAAAATTTAGGGAGAGTGAGCGCCAGGCCATCAGCAAGCGGGCCAGGGACTACTCTCCTAAGGCAATAGATAACATCAGGGTAGACAGTTCGGATACCAGAGACGGCTTCCGGTTCATGCTGGCTGACACCTCCTGGCTACTCATCAGGTTTTCCAGCACTGAACCGCTGCTCCGCCTTTATGCGGAAAGTAACTCCCGGGAACGAGTGGGAAGGCTGCTCGGGCTGGCCCAAGAATTGGTTAAGGCTTAAGCCACAGTCCAGATAAGTTTGAGGATAAAAGGGTTAGTCCACCCCGTGAAATAAGGGGGTAGAGTCAATGGATGCTTCTATCTTAGATGACCATCAGGTATTTGAGCAATACGACCGGGAAGATATGCTCACCTGCCTCAAGGAAATGCCATCGTTATGTCAAATAGCATGGCGGATGGCGAGCAACTTCGACCTGCCCCCGGACTACACC
>Ga0307992_1001265_pt1 | contig 15133 bp, 20 predicted proteins | sample EllFjometagen133_FD_203162 | JGI IMG/M metagenome (GOLD analysis project Ga0307992, IMG submission 203162) | Marine microbial communities from Ellis Fjord, Antarctic Ocean - #133 | ecosystem: Environmental > Aquatic > Marine > Unclassified | place: Southern Ocean | collected 2014-10-08
AAGCTTAAGAGCGGTCTCCACCGAATCGGTAATACGGTCCTGGCTACCGCTCTGACCGACTACCAGACGGTCAACCACAACCTCGATAGAGTGCTTCCTCTTCTTATCCAGCTGGGACTGCTCGGACAGGTCGTGGATATCACCATCAACCCGCACCCTCACGTAGCCCGTCTTGCGTAAATCCTCAAACACAGCCTGGTATTCACCCTTACGGTCTCTAACCAGAGGTGCCAGAATCATGATACGGCTACCTTCGGGAAGAGCGCTGACGGCATCAACAATCTGCTGCACCGTCTGCATCGCAATCTCCCGCCCACACCCAGGGCAATGGGGATGCCCGACCCGGGCAAAAAGCAGCCGCAGGTAATCATAGATTTCGGTTATCGTCCCCATTGTGGAACGTGGATTTCGGCTCACCCCCTTCTGGTCGATGGAAACGGCCGGGCTCAGGCCCTCAATGTAGTCGACATCCGGCTTTTCCATCAGCCCCAGGAACTGGCGGGCGTAAGCCGACAGGGACTCCACGTAGCGGCGCTGTCCCTCGGCATAGATGGTGTCAAAGGCCAGCGAGCTCTTCCCCGAGCCGGAAACACCGGTGATAATCACCAGCTTATCACGCGGGATAGTGACGTCGATATCCTTTAAGTTATGCTCACGAGCGCCTCTGACAATTATGGAATCAAGCGACATATCCTCTTCCCCTATCTGAATTTATTGTAGCATCAGACTCAGAGCACAACAAGTTATTAGTATATTAGTGGTGACCCTATCCCCTTTATCCCCTTCCCCTTGGCAAGGGAATGGGGAAAGAAAGTGTAGTAGCCACGACTTAATCTGACGGCTAAAAGATAGGGAATGACGTACTATTCCTTATTAAGACACGGGGGCTGGTTGCCAAAACCAGAGCAGGGGCAGACTGTTATATCTTAAGAAGTCTACTTAAATTCCTTCTTGCTCATTGAGACAAATACCGTGGACAGTATCCCTAACGAGGGTGCGCAGAGTATAGCCATAATAGAGCCAGCCAGTGCTAGTTCCCAGAGCTTTTTCTTCCTGGCGAATATCCCCCCGATTAGAGCAATTACTCCCAATGCTATCCTGGAGACACCCACTACACCTACGATAGCAACAACCAGGGCAGGGAGGTCCCAATCCAGTTCACCAATGTTGGCAATATACACCCCACCCGCGATTCCAAAACAACCCGATATTATACTCAGTGTTCCAGCCGTAGTCGGCTTCCACGTCTCTTCCACCAAGACTATCTCCTTACATATACCGGTCATTTATCATATCCAGCAGTTCGTCAAAATAATGGCAGCTCCACCTTCTTTACCCTGTAGAATACAATACCGCCATTTGGCACTAATCAGGTTATACCTGAAGGGATATCAACCACAAACTGAGGCTCCACAGAACACGATGCTGCCATCGGGCATTAATCAAAGCAAGGTAGTATAGTGCAAAGTATCCGATTCTGTCAAGGAAGTCGCTCATTATGACTGGTTAAGATTGGGGGCAACCATCCCGCTTTGCGTCCCGAATCTATTTAGGCTACAATGAGATGCTGCATAAGAAAGGTAAGCTATGCTGGCCAAGGTAATCAGTTGTGCCGTCGTTGGACTGGAAGGGTCTATTATTGAGGTCGAGGTGGATATCTCACCCGGCCTGCCTTCATTTACTATCGTCGGCCTGCCTGACTCCGCTGTCCAGGAAGCTCGGGAGCGGGTCCGTGCCGCTATCCGGCACTCCGGCTGCAGCTTTCCTACCAGACGTATCGTGGTCAACCTTGCCCCCGCCAACCTGAAGAAGGCCGGGCCAGCCTATGACATGCCCATTGCCGTTGGCATCCTTTTAAGCTCGGAGCAGATACAGGCTGATGTCTCCCAGATCGTTATCCTCGGTGAGCTGTCTCTGGACGGCAGCCTACGTCATACCAACGGCGTCCTGCCTATGGCCGCCCTAGCCTACGAGAATGGGTTTACCACCCTTATTGTTCCTGAAGCCGATGCTAAAGAGGCATCCCTGATAGAAGGCGTTAAGATTATCCCCATCGCCTCGTTAGCACAGTTGGTCAGCTACCTGAGAGGAGAGATACCGCTACCGGAATACCAGCCCGATGATATCCTGGAAGACACTCCTGCCCAATCTGTCACCACCGACCTGGCATACATCAAGGGGCAGGAACACGTCAAGCGTGCCCTGGAGGTAGCCGCCTCCGGGGGGCATAATCTGATTATGGTGGGGCCGCCGGGCAGTGGTAAGACACTGCTGGCACGCACGCTCCCTTCCATACTACCGCCAATGACCATTGAGGAGTCCCTGGAGGTTACCAAGCTCTACAGCATAAGTGGTCTGCTGCCGACAGATACCCCCCTGATGAGGCAACGCCCCTTCCGTTCTCCTCACTACACCATCTCCAACGCCGGCCTGGTCGGCGGTGGGCACTGGCCAAAACCGGGGGAAATAAGCCTCAGCCATCGCGGGGTTCTCTTCCTCGATGAACTCTCTGAATTCGGGCATTCCGTACTCGAGGTGCTGCGCCAGCCCCTGGAGGACAAGGTAGTTACCATCAGCCGGGCCCAGGGCAGCCTGACCTTCCCAGCCAACTTTATGCTGGTCGGGGCAATGAATCCCTGCCCCTGCGGCTTCTACGGCGACCCCTTCCGGGCCTGCACCTGTTCACCCGCTCTGGTCTCCCGGTATCAGAAGCGCATCAGCGGTCCCTTCATTGATCGTATCGACATCTTTGTTGAGGTGCCCCATATTAACTATGAAAAACTGGCCGACGACAGGCTGGGAGAAGAATCAACTAAAGCACAAGAACGAGTCAAGGCGGCCCGTTCCATACAGAAAGAGCGATTCCGTGGGACCGGGTTAACCTGTAATGCGGAAATGACGCCAATTGAGGTAAGGGAATTCTGTCAGGCAGAAGAATCCGCCCGCAGCCTGCTCAAGGCGGCGATGAAACAGCTCTACCTTTCCGCACGTGCCTTCCACCGTATCCTGAAACTGGCACGCTCCATCGCCGACCTGGAAAACGCCGGAATAATTAAAGCTCATCACCTGGCTGAGGCTATTCAGTACCGACCAAGGCGGGCGGTATAACCCAGGGCCTGAGAAAAAGACGGAAAAAGGGGACTAGCGTTGAGTTCAGTAGAACTGCTCGGCTTTATCGCCGGGGCACTGGCAACATCCAGCACAATACCACAGCTCGTTCGTATCTTTAGACTTAAGAGCGCCTATGAGATAAGCATGGCTTTTACCATTCTACTGCTCTCCGGCATCAGCCTCTGGCTGGTTTACGGTCTCTACCTCAATCTCGCCCCGGTCATCATCTGGAATGGCATCGGGGCAGGCTGTGTCGCTACGCTCCTATTCGCCAAACTAAGGTATGGCAAGAAGCCTTAGCCCCAGAGTCGCAAGCCGCCGGCTATTCCGAGCATAACCAGACCAACAATGATGCTTATCCTCCCCCCCAGTTTGAATGCCCCCGCCCTGGATTGTTCCGGTGAATACTCGATAAACTCCTTCATATCAGTACGAGAAGTAAGGGTGCCGTACTCCTTCTTCTCATCAATCTTGCCCTTGAAAAAGGTGCCGGCACCCACCGCAACGAACACTCCACCCATAACTATCAGTATCAAGCTATCGGGATAAGTCATAACCAGCTATTCCCCCTCCAGTGAGAGCTATCACCGGGGATTATATACGCTGTCACAATCTATTTACAAGCCAGGCTAGTGCTATATGACCTCAACGGTAGCCCCGGCTGCTTCCAGTTTGTCCTTGGCTGCGGCAGCCTCTTCCTTACTAACCGCTTCCTTCACCGGCTTGGGAACGCCCTCCACCAGGTCCTTGGATTCCTTCAGCCCCAGGGAAGTCAATTCCCGCACTGCTCTAATCACATTAATCCGATTAGCCCCGGCATCCTTAAGGACCACAGTGAACTCCGTCTGCTCCTCCTCGGCCGGAGCAGCAGTCTCAACTGCCGCCGCGGCAGCTGCCACCGGAGCGGCGGCGCTAACACCGAACTCAGTCTCAAGGGCCTTGACCATCTCCGATAGATCAAGTACCGTCATATTCTTTATCGCTGCTATCATATCCTCAACAGCCACTTTCTGCCCCTTCTTGACCTCAGTCTCTTCTTCCTTCGCTTTTTTGACTACTTTTTTTACTGCCTTCTTTTCTACCTCGGCAGCTTCATCTCCCGCACCCTGTTCCACTTCAGTTCCCTTTTCTTCCACCATTTTATTCTCCCTCCATTTGTTTAATTCTAGCTTGCAAAACCCTCGCCACCCCTGTTATGGGGGCACTAAGACAATTGGCTAACCCGGCAATAGGACCCTGCATCCCACCGAGCAGTTTGGCCAGTAGTATCTCCCTCGACGGTAATCTGGAAAGAGTCGATACTTCTTCCGAAGTAAGCACCCGGTCACCCAAAAAGCCGCCTTTGATAGTTAAAGTCGACTTTGAAGTTTTGATATAGTCAGCCAGAATCTTGGCCGGCTCGGTTACATCACCATAGCCTAAAGCAATAGCCACCGGCCCGACAAAGGAACCGGCCAGGTTGGCCTTACCCGCTCTTTCTGCGGCAAATCGGGCCAGGGTATTCTTCACCACACTATACTCAACGCTCGAATCCCCTAACCTGCGGCGCAGGGCGGTTATCTCGGAATTCGATAACCCCCGGTAGTCAGTCAAAATGCCGACGCTACACCTGGAGAAAGTGTCCTTGAACCTATCGATGATTTCTGTCTTCTTTTCCTTGGACATCCTCGGTTAACCTCCTCTCTATTACCAGTTACATCTCCACAAAAAAGTCCTTGTGCCTGCCGCACAAGGACTAAAGCAAAAACGCTGCTGGTCCAGAGCCTTTGTTTTATCCTCGGCGGGCGATAAGAATTAAGCCTTGCTGGCACCCACTATCACAGGAAACTATTAATCTGTTAACTATCTACAAAAAATCAATCGGTACTTAGATCAATGGTTGATTTAAGATCAAGATTTATCCCCGGTCCCATAGTCGTAGTCAAGGTGACCGACTTAATGTATTGACCCTTGGCACCACTGGGCTTAGCCTTCACCACAGCCTCTACTACCGTTGTCAGGTTTCCCAGCAGCTTATCTGCATCAAAACTGATCTTACCCAAGGGTAGATGAATGATAGCCGTTCTATCCAGCTTAAACTCAACTCGACCCTTACGGGCATCATTAATTACCCGGGGCAGATCTTCGGCAGCTACCACCGTCTCCGACTTGGGATTGGGCATCAGCCCTCTCCTGCCCAGGATTTTTCCCAGCTTGCCCACCCTGCTCATCATATCCGGGGTAGCGATAGCGGTGTCAAATTCCAGCCAACCACCTTCTATCTTCTTGACCAAGTCATCACCACCGACAAAGTCCGCCCCTGCCCCCTCGGCAATCCTCTCTGCTTCACCCTGCGCAAAGACCAGAACACGCACCTGCTTGCCCAGCCCATAGGGTAAAAGAGCAACACCACGTACCTGCTGAGTAGCATTCCTGGGGTCAACACCCATCCTGAGGTGAAGCTCAACGCTCTCATCAAATCGAGCATAGGCCATCTTCTTTGCTAGCTCGATAGCCTCCCCCGGCGCATAAGCCTCCGGCCTATCCAACAGTTTAACCGCTTCTTGATACTTCTTACTCTTTCTTACCATCTCTACTCAACCTCAATTCCCATGCTGCGGGCAGTACCCTCAATGATTCGCTCCGCCCCTTCAATACCGACTGCGTTCAGGTCTTTTGCCTTAAGCTTAGCTATTTCGCGGAGCTTTTCCCGGGGCAACACACCTACTTTCTCACGGCCAGTAGCTCCGGCACCCTTTTCCAGACTTAACGCCTTCCTCAACAAATCACTGGTCGGCGGCGTCTTGGTAACAAAGGTGAATGTCCGGTCATCAAAGACGGTTATCTCAACCGGAATGATAGAGCCGGACTGGCTGGCGGTACGCTCGTTGTACTCCTTGCAGAACCCCATTATATTAATCCCGTGCTGTCCTAGCGCCGGACCCACCGGAGGGGCTGGGTTTGCCTGCCCAGCCGGTATTTGCAGCTTAACCATGGCTTTTACTTTTTTCGCCATCTATCTCTCCTGAAAACTCAAAGCTTCTCTACCTGCAGGAAATCAAGCTCAACAGGTGTGTTACGTCCAAACAGGGACAGAAGTACCTTGACCTTCCCCTTTTCTGAATTGATGCTTTCTACGACTCCGATGAAATCAAGGAATGGACCATCAGTCACGCGGACACTTTCCCCCTCTTGAAAACCGATCTTTAGCTTCGGTGCTTCGGCCTCCATCTGCTTCAAAATCCGGGTGATTTCTTCATCGGTTAGGGGAGCCGGTTCATCTCCGCCACCAACAAAACCGGTGACACCAGGGGTATTACGCACTATCTTCCAACTCTGGTCACTCATCCCCATCTGGATAAGAACATAACCAGGCAGTATCTTCTTGCTCACCGTCTGCTTCTGGCCACTTCTGACTTCAATCTCATCCTCGGTAGGGATAACTACCTCAGCGATTTCACCTTCAGAGTCCATAAACTTGATGCGCTGCTCTAGATTCCTCTTGACCCGTTCTTCATACCCGGAATAGGTATGGATGACGAACCAGGATTTCTGCTTTTCCTCCACAAGACCTCACCACAAAAAAGATTTCAGAAAGACTCCAAGGCTATAGTAACCCCTACGGAACTCCCTCTCTGGAAGAGACTGGCACGAACAATAAAAACCCCACTCAACTCCGCAAGATAGCCGCTGATTTCTAGCTACCCAAAAAGAAGTTGTTGACCAACATACCAAAGCCCCGATCCACTCCTCCTAGGACCAGGCCGGCAACACCGGCTACAATAATCACCACCACCGTTAGATACCCCACCTCCCGCCGAGAAAGCCAGACTACCTTCTTCAGTTCAACCCCAATACCGGCAAAGAAACTGGTTATCGAGAAACCCTTCTTGGTAGTACCAGTACGCTGCACCGCAACATCAGTCTTATGCTTCTGAGCTACCATAGTCCTATTTTACCTCTCTATGGAGCCTGTGCACCCGACAGCGGGGACAGTACTTATTCAACTCCAAGCGTTGAGAGTCGTTCCTCTTATTCTTAGTAGTGGTATATCCCCTCTCCTTACACTCGGTACAAGCAAGGTGGATAATAATTCTCGCCCCAGCTTTCTTAGCCATAATTACTCACTGATGCGGCTGACTGTGCCGGCACCAACTGTCCTACCTCCCTCCCTGATAGCAAAACGTAGACCTTTTTCCATGGCTACCGGGTAGATAAGCTTTATCTTCATCGTTATATTATCACCAGGCATAACCATTTCCACACCTTCTGGCAACTCGATACTTCCAGTAACATCCGTTGTCCTGATATAGAACTGGGGCTTATATCCATTAAAGAATGGGGTATGTCGTCCCCCTTCTTCCTTACCTAAAACATAGACCTCAGCATCAGCTTCGGTATGCGGCTTGATTGAACCGGACTTAGCCAGTACCTGACCCCGCTCTATTTCCTCCCGGTCGATACCCCTCAGCAAGACACCAACCGCATCACCAGGCTCAGCCTCATCTAAGAGCTTATGGAACATCTCCAGGCTGGTAGCTACTATCTTGCGGGGCTCATGGTGCAGACCCACTATCTCGATCTCATCCCCCGGATGAACCACGCCGCGCTCGACTCTCCCCGTAGCTACAGTACCTCGACCCTTGATGCTGAAAACGTCCTCCACCGGCATCAAAAACGGCTGGTCTTTAGGTCGTTCCGGTATCGGAATAAAACTGTCCACGGCATCCATTAATTTCCAGATAGGGCCACACCATTGGCATTCCCTCTTACCACAACCGCACTCCAAGGCCTTGGCAGCACTAACTCTCACTATCGGTGTCTCATCGCCGGGAAATTCATATTTATTGAGCAGTTCCCTGATCTCCATCTCCACCAGCTCCAGAAGCTCCTCGTCTTCCATCATATCTACCTTATTAAGAGCAACTACCATAGCGGGGACCTGTACCTGACGGGCCAGCAACACATGCTCCTTGGTCTGGGGCATCGGGCCGTCAGGGGCACTGACTACCAGTATCGCCCCATCCATCTGGGCCGCCCCCGTTATCATATTCTTAACGAAGTCAGCATGCCCCGGACAATCAATATGGGCATAGTGCCTCTTCTCAGTCTCGTACTCCACGTGAGCAATGGCAATAGTAAGACCCCTTGCCTTCTCCTCGGGAGCATTATCAATGCTTTCAAATGAACGGTAGCCGGTATCACCTTCTTTGGACAGCGTCATTGTTATCGCCGAAGTTAAGGTTGTCTTTCCGTGGTCAACATGACCGATAGTTCCGACATTACAGTGTGGCTTGGTGCGATCAAACTTCTTCTTAGCCATTTTCAAAAACCCCCTTTGTCCTCAGCCCACAACCAGATTCGAACTGGTGACCTCATTCTTACCAAGAATGCGCTCTACCGACTGAGCTATGTGGGCACACCTACTTACGTATAATTTCACTTTACTTTACACGTAACTAATGTAGCTAATTTTAAGGTAATAGAGATGAAAAGTCAACCTATGATTACATTCCTCTAAAGACCTCAACTGCCACAACATACCTGAGGTCTCCAATAGGCGGTTGCATACCCACATGCCACTGCGAAGTTAAGTCACAAGCGACGATATCAAACTACCAGTATAGAGTAGAATGTTTTATGTGGTTTTGTCAAGCATACCACTGCCCGGATGAATCAAAAGTAAAGCTATCACAGACAAAAAAGATAGCGGCAGGATTGCTTTTTCACTACCTCCGCTATATATTGTGGTAGAATAAGTCGGGTAAATCGTGTGGGGTGACTAACAATGCGGGTAACGCGTGCATTAAGCGACATGAAGCTTGTCCTGATAGGCTCAGTATTCGTGGTGGTAGCGATTGTGTGGGTGTATCAGACCTACTCATCATTGTCGGAATTGATATCAGAGGTAAGCCTCAACCCTGAATTTTCCAGGGATGTTCTCGGTCTCCGCCTCAATGCTATCGGCACGCAAATCGGTATCAGCTTTCTTATGCTTGCCATCGGGCTCTCTTTCGTTGGATGGGGTATTGCAGACTACACTCAACGCTCAAGCAACCGCACTACCAAGCTAATGGTAGGCAGCCTCTATATAATTAGCCGGCGGTTAGAAAAGCTGGAAAGTACGCTGCAACGGCCGGATGACTCCAAACAAGATAACACTAGCACCAAATCCTAGACCGCAGAGTAGTAAATGACATAGGGGGAAAGCCCCAGGTTAACCATGGGCTCACTTTAGGGTAACTATATATGAACCAATTCCCACTTAGCTGTCCCATCAACTTCGTATCAGCTCATATATTGGATGGTGGAGGGGGTTGGATTCGAACCAACGTAGCCCTTTCGGGCGGCAATTTTACAGACTGCTCCGATTAACCACTCCGGCACCCCTCCCCGTATAGCCACCAAAAACTGAGCCCGAGAGGGGATTCGAACCCACTAACCTACCGATTACAAGTCGGTTGCGCTACCATTGCGCTACTCGGGCATCACCTCTCGAAACCGTTCTCTCAAGAAGAGAGACAACTGGCATATTATAAAAATGAGTACTACAAAAGTCAAGTTTGGTAGCGCATACCGGATTCGAACCGGTGATCTCCTCCTTGAGAGGGAGGTGTCCTAAACCCCTAGACGAATGCGCCACAAGCCACAAAATCACCCAACCGTAGCTATTATATCAGCCGAAGCATAAAGAGGGCAACACTTATTAAATATATATGCCCTGCCATAGTTTTAGCTGAACTAGTCCCGGCTGTATTTTGGAGCAAGCGCGACATTTACCACTGGTGGTTTCTTAGACCTATCTTGCTTGAGGACAAATATCTCAGGGTAATCCTTGAGCAACGATTGTAGCTTCAGGTGACCATAGGTTCGGGGATCGAACGCTGGATTAAGCTGGCGAAGACTACTACCCATCGTCGCCAAATAAGTCCATTCATCCTCTTTCGCAGCCATCTCGAATCCTTGGACAAGGAGAGGAAGGGGATCGCTGGAGTCTCGACCTTCTTCTTTATTCCTTATTCTTTGCTTTTTCGGCTCTTGGGTGGCAGCAAGATTCTCACTGTATATGAACTGGTTACACGCGTTTACGAAGGCCTCAGGGGTTTTCTTCTCTCCAACGCCTATGACGAATAGTCCATCCTCTCTGATTCTGGTTGCAAGCCGTGTGTAGTCACTGTCGCTCGAAACGATACAAAACCCCTGCACATCATTACTATGTAGCAAATCCATGGAGTCTATTATCATTGCGCTGTCTGTGGCGTTTTTGCCGGTGGTATACATAAACTGCTGCACGGGTTGAATCGCGTGTTTGTGTAGAGATTTCTTCCACTGGTTCATATTGGTTGTAGTCCAATCGCCATATATGCGCTTGATTGTGATCAAACCAACCTTGCTGACTTCAGCGAGGATCTGAGGCAGGAGGGATGCCTGGGCATTGTCTCCATCTATAAGGACTGCAAACTGTTGCTGCTCAAGTTGCTTCTCCACTATCTACCTCCAGCAAAAATACTATGTAGGGCACTTACAAATCCCCCATTACACGACATAATAATACAAGGGAGAAGGCAATGCAAGCGCCCATATATTAATAAACTGGGTACTGCTTCTAGATGCACCGGGACTTTTTCACATTTATTGACGTAGAACCTCACATTTTAACATCTACCCGAATGGTAATAACTGTGATATACTGGCTTGCATTCTGGGAATCTCGCTGCCCAAGGAAAACCTCAAGAGTAAAATAGGAGACAAATACAATGGGTAAAACTTGGAGGCCAACAACGGCAGGTATTCTGACTATTATTAGTGGTTGTTACGGGATTGGCACTCGTGTCACAATGGTACGAGGAGCATCATTTCTTAACCAGCTTGTTGGCAATATAGCTATTGGCGGCGTGTCCCCCGATATAGGAAGAGTTGGAAGTTTCATCGGTGGATTAGGTTTGGAATCCTGTCCATAGTATTCCTATCAGAAGGCAAGAGAGAGTTTATTTAGACTTCTACTGGATCGTTTGATAGTGGTGACTTAATTCAGGGCAATCAGGACTTTCTATCGCTGGCTTGAATCTGAATACAGACTAAACAATCCTATGAAAGAACTATCTGCCCCGATACTGGGCAAGCCTATTCTGTCTGCCCTGGAGCGACAACAGGTGCTATATCTTATCAATAGGGCAGACCACGTTCGAGATAAGGCAATCATAGCCTTGTTTGCTAAAAGTGGACTCAGGCTATCTGAACTAGTTGACATAACATTAGACAGAATGGACTGGACTAACCAGTCAGTCAGGGTAGTAGGGAAGGGCAGAAAAGAGGCATATACCTTCTTTGGCTCACTCTCCAAACAATACCTTCAGGAATGGCTGAAACAGTATCAACCAAGCGATAGCAGCAATATCTGGGGGGTAAATCAGTGGGGCATTACCTCAATGCTGAAACGTCTGCATGAAGAGACTGGCTTGCCCAGTAATCCTCACACCTTCCGTAGAACATTCGCCTGCCTGCTAAGGAAAGCAGGGGTAGACAAAATGACCATTAAAGACCTGGGCAGGTGGGAATCCCTTGAAATGGTGCAGAGATATACAAGGTCAGTTAGCTTCCATGACAGTATGAAGTTCTATAAGGCACCGCTTTCGTCTTGACCGAATGAGGTAAATTAAGGCCAGAATAACCACATTATATTCACATATTTGGATGCATGCTCCAACATTGGCAAATAATAGGACATTGTGCTCTTGTAACACATATACTAGACTGTGTTAGGATTAAATGATTTCAGCTCCTTTATATTTTGAGAACTGTCTGGAGTGTTAGGTATGGAAATACAGGTAGGTGCCCCAGTTTTTGATAACAATGGGGAGCGGTTTGGTGAGGTAGTTAAAGTGGTGCGTGATATTTGGTCTGGTGAGATTAAGAAATTCTTAGTCAGTGACAGTACCCCATCCAATGCTGAATTATTTTCGCTCAGCCAGGTTCTGGAAGCGAGCGAAGAAAGAATAAGAATTGATATCACCCGTGAATGATCGTCTGCGGGAAATAACGTGCGAATTTGATTTCCGTTATCATGAAGATAATAGCGCAGGGCCTGAATATAGTGATAAAATCGTCTGGTCACTCGTATGTACAAGAGGTAGTCTATGACAGAGCATATAGACCCACAGCATATCTCCGACTTCATAAAGTGGATTGGCATAGATACCTACAAGCAATATGGTGGTAGCACTAAGGACTACCACAAAATGTCAACGGACGAGAAGAAACAACTTGGCGGAATTGCGAAAATAGTTGGTGAAGCAATGACGAAGGGCATTATCCTAGCTAAGGAACAGCCGGAACTAATCAAAGCCTATATCAAATACCTGGAATCAATACAACATGGCTACACTAAACAAATGCTAGAGGATATTTTTACACAGTATCGGGAGTTCCTGTATTCCAAGGTGTACGCCGATGAATAGGGTGAGTCTTTCCTATCATGCCGCCTCTCTTGCCCACTACATTGCTTCTGTTGGAAGAGTTACGACTCCAATGAAGTAATTGGTCTCTTCACACTTAATATTACTTGACCCTACCCCACGAACCCCACGGCACCAAACGATACTGTAGATATATGCCCCTGCTTGCTGAATTTAGAAAAAAGGGCAGGTGGGAATCTCTTGAGATGGTGCAGCGATACACGAGGTCGGTTAGCTTTCACAACAGCTTGAAGCTCTATAAGGCACCGCTGTCATAGGAGTATACTGCGCTCCTAAGCCATATAATCAACCTAATAGCAGTGATATTGACAAAATGTATAGGTAATCGCATACTCCTTAAACAATTAGGCCTAACCTTATCAACTTGTGAAGGAGAGATAAAGTGAAACGCATAATGACTCTGATTCTTATCGTCTTTGTCGCTATATTGACAGGTTGCAGCCCTAGGACCTCTAGATATGAAATACCTGTAACCGAATTTAATAAGATTGATATTCGTAATGGTTTCCATGTCGACATTAACGTGGGTGAGGATTACAAGGTAGTGCTTGAAGTTGCCGAAAATGCTTTCCAAGACGTTGAAGCGGTCAAGGAAGGGGATACGCTTATAATCAGGATAAAGCCTGGTCATAACATTCAAAAGACTTCTTTTGAAGCCGAGGTTGACATACCAGCGTTGACAGGTCTGACGCTGCAAAACGGTAGCCATGTTAACGTTGCTGGTTCTGGGGGTGATGTGATCTTCAATATTGCAGGAGGTAGCCACGCTACTATGGCTAGTTTCGCTGTAAATAATGCAGGCTTAACAGCGAGTGGTGGTAGTCATGTGACCTTAAACGTATATGGTAGACTGGATGCAGAAGTAAAGGGTGGTTCACATGTCACATACAGGGGGCAACCCAGCCTAGGTGATATAGATATCTCAGAAGGTTCATCATTCACGGGAAAATAGAATTTGGAAGGTTGGCAGATAGTCTAATTTCACATTTAGTAGCTTTATGGTAATTACAATGCATACTAAGGCATCACTTAATATGGCTATTTATGAAGGGGGGTGATGAGAAATGACGAAGAAGTTACTTATTATAACGATTCTATCGGCTATGCTGCTCACAATACCACTAACTAGTTGCATTTTCATACCTGGTGGGTTTCCTCTGATAGGGCCTCAACCAGAGGTTACTGGTTCCCCAAATATGGCTACATGGGTATATGAGTTTACCGATTTTACTAATATAAATGCTAGTAGTGCCTTTAAAGTAAATGCCTCACAGTCTGATTCGTATTCCGTAAGCATAACAGCAAATGAGAATCTCTTAGATTATCTTAGTGTTAACCAGAGGGGAAAAACATTGTTTTTAGGAATGAAATCAGCCGAATACAAAAACGTTACATATGAAGCAACTATCACTATTCCTGTACTGCTTGATTTCACACTGTCGGGAGCATCAAAAGGGGACATTAGTGGATTCACTTCGTCAAATCCTCTGAAGCTCAAATTATCAGGAGCTAGCCGTATTACAGGAGATATTGAAGCGGGTGACTGTAATTTTAATCTAGACGGAGCCAGTAAGGTTGAACTGAGCGGTTCAGGAAATGATGCCGATATTAATGGGGCGAGCGCTAGCGAACTTGAATTGGCAGACTTCCCCATTAACGATGCAAAGGTTACGCTAAGGGGAAACAGTGAAGCTACGTTAAACCTTGATGGGAGGCTGGATGCTAACCTTGCAGGTTATTCACATATAGAATACATCGGAGAGCCTACCTTGGGCAGCATTAGAACAGCCGGTAGTTCCACAGTAAGCGAGCGGTAAGCAAGAAAATAAACCAATTCAAGAACCTTACCAACTTTCCCCTATAAAAAAGTGGCAGCGGCTGGATTTGAACCTTATTTGTTTATGCAATGGAGAAGGTCAATAGGGATGTGGTATATAGATTAGGAGCAAAAGCCTGAAGTTTTATAAGGCGCCATTGTCTTGAATTTGCAGGGTAACAGGAAAGATAGGGATATCAGATGCCCACTTAAGAAGGCTGCTTGAAAGAGGGCAGATCAAGGGTAAGAAACTAGGGCACGATTGGGTAGTCCTTAGCCTGGATTACAAGAGGAAAAGAAAACCTGGACAGATTTGCTTCACTAAACACGGTTCCTCTAGGTATTAGCGTAGACTCGGCTCCGAGTAAGAAAGCCTGGGCTGAGAGTTTAGGTATAAAGAGACTACAGCTATTAGCAGATTTCTGGCCTCATGGTGGAGTGGCTAAGTTATGCGATGCTTTTCGTAACGAGGAAGGCTTTTCAGAAAGAGCAAACATCTTAGTAAATGAGATGGGGCAAGTTATATTCGCTAAGGTTTATCCTATTAAGGAACTACCAGATGTTGAGGAAATACTAAGTTTGTTGAGTGAACAGCAATTCACGGTCAAATAAGCGGATTCTAGTCATGAGGGGGGGGGCAGTGAAAACAGTTAAGCAAATTGTTAAGCATAATCGGAGATTATGTGGAGCGGGAGACGGGGCTCGAACCCGCGACAACCTGCTTGGAAGGCAGGAACTCTTCCACTGAGTT
>Ga0307992_1001266_pt1 | contig 15127 bp, 14 predicted proteins | sample EllFjometagen133_FD_203162 | JGI IMG/M metagenome (GOLD analysis project Ga0307992, IMG submission 203162) | Marine microbial communities from Ellis Fjord, Antarctic Ocean - #133 | ecosystem: Environmental > Aquatic > Marine > Unclassified | place: Southern Ocean | collected 2014-10-08
TTTGATTTTGCTTACAAAAAGTGTTGCGTGAGTTTAATTCTTTTTTTGAGTGGGAAAATCACAAAATTTCTTAGAAGTTTCTTTAACAACCTTTAAAAACTCAACAAATTATTAATTTTAATGGCATTTAAAATAAATATCGGAACAAAAACAGGAAAAACATATAAATTAGAAAACGAAAGCCAAGCTTTAATTGGAAGAGAACTTAATCAGATTATTAACGGAGAAGATATTTCTTCAGATTTAAAAGGATATGAATTTGAAATTAGAGGAACAAGCGATTTTGCAGGATTCACTTCTTTAGATTCTGTTGAAGGAGTTGGATTAAAAAAAGTTTTACTTAGTTATGAAAAAGGAATGAAAAAAAGACCAAAATACGAAGGTAAAAAGAAACGTTCAAATCCAAAACCAAAAGGATTGAGATTAAGAAAAACAGTTCGTGGAAAAGAGATTTCCACTGCAATAACTCAAATTAATTTAAAGGTTGTTAAACAAGGAGAAAAGTCTTTGAAAGAAATTTTTGAAAAAAAGGAAAAAGTTGAAGAGAAAAAAGAATGAAAGAAAAGTACATTATAATCAAACCAAAAATAAACATCTTTTTATTATTGATTCAAAGTTTATTGATATTAATTCCCTTTATTTTTATTTTTATTCCATTAATTATCCCATTTATATTAATTCCAAGTTGGAACATAAGCAATTTTTTAATTTATCCTATTTTATTTTTCAGCATTATATTTATAATAATAATTTTAACAAGAATGAAAACACTAAAAGAAACTGAATATAGATTTTATAAAGATAAAATAGAATACAACGAAGGATTTTTAACAAAATATAGAAAAACAATAGATTATAACAAAATAACAAACATTGGACAAAGAAAAGGTGTTCTAGAAAATTTATTTGGATTAGGCTCAATCTACATAGACACAGCAGGGTTTAGCCCAAGAGGACATGAACTTTTAATGAGGTATATAAAAAATCCAGATGAAATTTATGATAAAATTAAAGAATTAACTTCAAAAAAGAAATAATTCTTTTTGACAAAATCTTTTAGTAATTTGTTAGTTCTTTGAATAATTTTTAACTAATTTTAATCACATTTTTTGTTCTTATTTTTTAGTAATAATATAGAAAGGTTTATAAATAAGAAATTTATAAATATTTTATGGAAAAATATGAAAAATATGAAGAATATTTAAAAGGATTTAATGAAACTAGAACTTCGTCAGTAGATATAACAAAAAGAGGAATACAAGTAGGTTTGAATACACCACTTTCTCCAGAGTTAACAATCTATGAAATGTTCTATGGAAATAATTCTCTTAACAAAGAAGAACAAAAAGATCTAAATAAGGCTATATTCGAAAATTTCCATAGAAATAATGAAAATCAGGAAACAATATAGCTAAGTTTTCTTAATGTTATTATTTTTTAATGACAACAAATAGAAAGGTTTATAAAGATTAAAAATTATGATTTATTATGGAAATTAAAGATCTAACTAAAGAAGAAAAAAATGCAAGTTCAATACTTTATGGAGAAAATTTTCATTATTATCCAGATATTTCAAATGAAAATCTTGTTGACATGGCTCTTAAAATAGAAAGACTTCCAAAAATAATGACTAAACAAGGATTTTCTCAACGAGCAAGAGAATTAGAATCTGTGCGTAATTCTGCATTAAATAAAAATTCATCTTTAGATTATTTTGAAAAAGAAAAAGCATTTAATACTATGAAAGATTACTCTAAAATCTTTAATTATGATTCTGGGAAAACTAAATATGATTCATTATTTAAGAAAAAAACACATTTAGAAGAGTTTGGTGAAATAAAGAAACTTATTAAAAATAAGAATCTTCCAGATGTTTTAAAATTCAGACTTATATTAAAAAAACCAAAACATTTTAAAGATGAATTAAAAGAATATTATAATACTGTTTTTAAATCTTCTTTATTAGGAAAACTTTCCAACAAAGTATTAGAGAATGTTCCTTTAATTTCTAATTTTCTTTTTGGAGAAGAAGCAGTAAAAATTTTATATGAAAAAAAATAAAATGGAAAATCAAAAATCAAAAAATATCCTTGAATTTGATGAAAAAGACATAATTACAAGAGTAGAACCTGCAATTTTCTATAACTTGAACAAACAATATAGTGAATTATTTGGAATAAAAATTAATGTTGCAACTTCAAAAGATCCAAGTTATATTGGAACGCCTTTAAAATATCATGGAATTACTAATGAAAAGATTCACCTTGAATTTATTAGAGGTAATTGTAAAGGAAAAAAGTTGAGTCTTAGATTTGAAGAATGGCAAGATGGTTGGGCAAAATATAATAGTCCTAAAATATCAAATGAACTTTTAAATAAAGAAACTCTTGAAAATAAATTAAACACTATTTGGAATTAAATAAAATGAAATTTAAAAGGACATTACTAGACAGAATATTTGGAAACAAGAAAGAAAAACCAAAAATTGTAGAAGTGACTCCAAAAAAAATAGACAATACTTATGATTTAGCAATGCAACAAATTGAAGATCAAAAAAAAGAAGTAGAAATATTATCTAAAATCTGGAGAAATAATCCTATTGATTTTTATGATATAAATTATCCAATTAAATTAAAACAATTACTTTCACAATTTGGATTAGAAAATCTTTCTGAACAATTAACTAAATTAGAAGGAAAATATTTTAACAATAGTCAAGAAATTAAAACAAATGAAATTTCTGCAAATGCTTTTCCTCTTTTTAATAAAATTATTATACATGAATTATATCATGATTCTCTTGACGGAAAATTAGAAAAATTTAATGGTTTTAAAACCAAATATAAAGAATTTTATAAGAATAATTCAAATGAATTCCCAATTCCTCTTGAAAAAACAGAAAAAGCAATTGATTCTTTAGAAAATTTATCAAAATGGGTTTCTGGACAAGAAGTTCAAGACATGGATTCAAATTTTGAGAATATTGTAGAATATTTAAACAAGCAAATAAATGGAAAATTAAAAATAGATGCTGGAAAAATATTAAATAATAGAAGGGGTAATCTTTTTTTACAATATGAAAAAGTTTCTAAAGAAAATAAGGAGCCAGAAAAAGAGTTTAATTTATTTTCAAACACCATTGAAAAAGTTGTGGATTCTTCTTATTTTTTAAACATTTTTCTAAATCGTAAAGCTTTAGGCGGATTTCAAAAAGGGTTAAATGCGAGATATTTAAATATTCAAGATTTAAAATTAGATAAATCTTTTAAAAAAAATACACAAGAAAATTTTTTAAGAATCTCAACAAAGATTTATGATCAAATTTATCAAAGAATAAATTCTTTAGAAAAACAAAGAAGAGAATTAGGTGAAGAAGAATATCAGGAATTTTCAATGGTAGACGAAATAGATCCTTTTAGTGATAAAAACAAAATAGATCCTAAAATAAATCCTTTTAGTGATAAAAACAAAATACCCTTTTCGGTTAATCAAAAAATAGTAGCTTTAAAAAAAGAAATTCAAGCTAAATATTCTAAAGAACCTAAATATAATTATACATTAAAAAATAAATAATTTTATTAATCCAAACCCTTAAAAACTTCTTCTTCAATTTAATTTTATGACAAACAACAAATTACCAGAGATAAATATTGGTATTTTTGGACATATTGATCATGGAAAAACAACCTTACTAAAAGATTTAACTGGAAAATTTACAGACACTCACTCTGAAGAATTAAAACGAGGAATTACAATTAAGTTGGGTTATGCTGATATGACAATTTACAAGGATTCTAAAGGTTATAATACAAAATCAGGAGAAGCCCAAAGATATGTTAGTTTTGTTGATGCACCTGGACACGAAATGCTAATGGCAACAATGCTTTCTGGAGCAGCAATTATTGATGCTGCGATTTTAGTTATTGCAGCAAACGAAGGAATAAAACCCCAAACACGAGAGCACTTTATAGCTTTACAAGCAAGGAAAATGAAAAATATTATAATTGTTCAAAATAAAATTGATTTAGTTTCTAAAGAACAAGCTCTAAAAAATTACAAAGAAATTAAAGAATTTATAAAAGGAACTTTGGCTGAACAAGCCCCAATAATTCCTATTTCAGCTCAACAAGAAATTAATATAGACAAATTATTAGAAGAAATAGTTAAAATAAAAATTCCTGAAAAAAATATTAAAATAACACCTATTTTTTTAATTCCAAGAAGTTTTGATATTAATAAACCTGGAACAGAAATAAAAAATTTACATGGAGGTGTTATTGGAGGAATTTTAAGACAAGGAAAATTAAAAATTGGAGATAAAATTGAAATAAAACCTGGATTAATTGTTAAAAAAAATAATCAAAAAACATACAAAACACTAATAACAAAAATAATTTCTTTGCATAAAGGAGAAAAAAACATAAAAGAAGTTGAACCAGGAGCAAGTATTTCAATTGAAACAAATTTAGACCCTTTTTTAACAAAAACAGATAGGTTAGCCGGATGCATTGCATCAATACAAGGTTCTCTTCCAGAAATAACACACGATGTAAAAATAAAAACAGAACTTTTTAAAGAAATAATTGGAGCAGAAAATGTAGAAAAAGTTGAACCAATAAAAACAAAAGAAATGCTAATGTTAAGTGTTAATACCACAATTACTGTTGGAACAGTTGAAAAAATCAAAAAAAATGAAATAGAATTATCATTAAATATTCCAATAATTGGATTAAAAAACAATAATGTTGGAATTGCAAGGAATATAAATTCACACTGGAGATTAATTGGTTTTGGTGAGATTTTGGAATAATTCCCCCTACATTTTATTTTAGGATTGTAGAGGGAAACATTTAAAAACTATAAAAATCTAGAATAATTATGGCATATATACATGTAAAAAGAATTGGAGATAAAAAATATTATACTTTAAGAATTTCTGTAAGAAAAGGAGATAAAGTTATAGCTAAAGATTTATGTAACTTAGGAAGTGATTTAAGTGAAATAAAAATAGAAAACTTAGAAAAAAAATACAAAAAAGAAATAAGAAAATCATATAGAACAATAAAAAAATTCTTAGATTCTAACTATTATTTAGAAAAAGCAAAAAAACTCAAGCAAAAAAAAGATGATTATTTTACAAAAGAACAATTAGAAAAAATAAATGCAATTAATTTGCATTACCAATCAAAATTTCTTAAACTAGATGAATTAAGTAAAGAAGAAATATTGGATAATTTTTTAGTTAATTTTGCAGTAAATTCAACATCTATTGAAGGAAATACAATAAATTTAAAACAAGCCCAAAAATTATTTCAAGAAGATCTTGTTCCAAAAGATAAAAAATTAAGAGAAGTTTATGATTTAAAAAATACTAAAAAAGTTGTTAATTTTCTTAAAGATAAAAAGGAAAAAATAACAATAAAATTGATAGAAGAAATCCACGATATGCTTTTAGAAGGAATTGATAAAAGAAAAGGAATTAGAACCCATGATATAAAAATTCTTGGCCAAGCATTTAAATCAAGCCCTGCAAGATATGTGAAAGCTGATTTAGGATTATTCTTAAAATGGTATGAAAAAAATAAAAATAAATTTCATCCATTAATTTTAGCAACACTTTTTCACCATAAATTTGAAAAAATTCATCCTTTTTCAGATGGAAACGGAAGAACAGGAAGAATATTAATAAATTATATTTTAAATTCTTTTGGATATCCCCCTTTAATAATTTCAATGAATTTTAGAAAAGAATATTTAGATGTAATGAATGAACCAGATAATTCTTTGAAAAAAGGATTATTACAAATTGATAAAAAAGATTATAAAAAATTAATTGATTTTATACATTCTCAATTTGAAATGTCTTATTGGGATTTTTTCTTATTTTGATTTCCCACTACATTTCAGTTTTCAATTGTAAGGGGCAAATTGGTTTTGGGAAATAATTTAAAAAGATAGTTTAAAATACCATAATCCTTAAAAAGATTTAAAATAGAAAAAATTCATGGACAAAATAAATCCTGGAAATATAATTATAAAAGATTTTGGAAATTTTCCAGTTTATGGAATTGTTCTTCCTAAAGAAAAATTTCTAAATTATTTTGAAAAAGAAAAAGGAAAATGGCCTAAAGGAAAATTTACTGATGAATTAAAAAGGAAATTTGGACATTATCTTCCTATAACAGATAAAGAAATTCTTCAGGGAAAAAAATCTTTTTTTGATAAAAATTATTCATTAATAGGAGCAAAAATGTTGGGAGATTTTTACGAGGATTTCTCAAAAAGAGAACTTGGATTTGAGATTTTTCCAACATACAATCTTTCAGGACAATTTAGTCCGCAAGATTCGCCTTTAATAATAAAGATAAGGGAAAAATGTTCTTATGAATTTGGAACCCCTCCAGAAATAACTCCTTCACCCCATACAGAATTAAAATGGTTACAACAATATTTTTCAGGAGAATACCTAGGAAAATCAACACATAAATATGAAGATTCTTTATCCTCTAAACAAAAAAATTTGATTGATTTATTAAGAGATTGTAAAATTCCTGAAAAATTTTAATTAATAATATTCTTAAATTATAAAAACAAAATTCAATTAAATTTATAACCTCAAATAAATTCTTTTTATTATGACAATTTACTCTCATTCAAGACTTTCAACTTTTGAACAATGCCCTTTTAAATTTAAATTAAAATACATAGATAAATTAAAGCCAGATATAGAAAAAACAATTGAATCTCACCTTGGAAGTGCAGTACATGAAACACTGGAATGGGTTTATAACACAATAAAACAAACTAAAAAATTTATAACAATAAGTGAAATAATAACTTACTATGCTGTAAAATGGCAAGATGAATTTTCAGATGAAATTTTAATAGTAAAAAAAGAATTAACAGCAAAAGATTATTTTAATAAAGGTGTGAAATTTTTAGTTGATTATTACAACAAATATTCTCCATTTAAAGATGGAACAGTTGAATGCGAAAAAAAAATAATTTTTGAATTAGACGAAAATACAAAAATTCAGGGTTTTATTGATAGATTAGTTTATAATTCTGAAAAACAAGAATATGAAGTCCATGATTATAAAACAGGAAATTATCTTCCTGCTCAGGAAAAATTTGATCAAGACAGACAATTAGCATTGTATTCAATTGGAATAAAAAATGAATGTGGTCAGGAAAAAGAAGTTTCTTTAATATGGCATTATTTAGCACACAACAAAAAAATAATTTCAAAAAGAACAAATCAGCAATTAGAACAATTAAAAAAACAAACACTTGAATTAATTAAAAAAATAGAATCAACTAAAGAATTCCCTACAAAAAAATCAATCTTATGTAACTGGTGTGAATATCAAAATACTTGCTCTAAGTTTAAAAATTAAATTTGTAAGTTTTTTCAATATTAAACTTCTTTTTGTAATTTAAATCTTCTGTAACATTTATTGGTTTTGCCTGTCCACAAAAGGCAAAAATTTTTGAATTGAGTTTATCATAATCTCCTTTTTTTACAATAGACAAAATAGGTGAATCCATTCTGCCAAATTCATTTCTAGTTTCAGCATATGTTAAAATAAATTTCTGCCAATTAGAATCAATCTCCTCTAATAATTTTTTTGCTGAGTTTTTATTAATTTTTTTTAATGGTTCAATTAAAATTTCATATCTTGGTTTTTTTCTTGAAGAAATATGAGGAAGTATTGTAAATGATTTAATTTTGATATTAAATTTTTCTATTGTTTCATTAACTCCATGAATAATTTCTCCTTCAGGAGCGTGTTCTTCAGTGATATTTAAGAATTTGTTTCTTGAAATAAATTTAACTATTGGATTTTTTTTCTTAAATCCAACAACCTCAACAATATCACCAAGGTCATATCTATAAAGTCCTTCAAATGTAGTCATAATAATTTTGTATTGTTTGCCTAATTTTAATTTATTTATTAAAATAGGCTCTAAAAATTTTTCATTTTTTCTCTGACTAAATTCTAAAAAACTTTCATTTGGTAAAAGAACACCTTCATTATTAAAATTAGTAATTCCTAAACTGATTCTTCCTTCACTCGCCAAAATTCCTGGATCACGAATATGTATATCTTTTTTACCCAACTTTTCTTTTATGACTTTTATATATAAAAGATTAAATTCAGATAAAACACAATTAAATGCCCAAATTTTTGGCCAGATAAAAATTGGTTTAAAATCTTTTAATTCTTTTAAAAATTTTGCCCTTTTTTTATTTTTTTTACTAACAAGGTTGATTAATTTTTCTTTGTTTTTTAAGAGATAATCAAAAAATAAAATTACTTGTATCGCAGAACTAAAATCAATTTGAAAAATATTTTTTTCTAATAAACTTAAAACAGCGATTTTTTGCATTTTTTCTTCAAAGTTTTTAATATTTAAAAGATCTGAATTAATAATTAATTTGTTTTTTACAAAAGAAGAAGAATTTTTAATTAAATATCCTGAAATATTTCCATGAGGAATTTTAGCTTTTGTATAACCATTTAAATCTCCTGCAGCAAAATAAAGTGTTTTTCCTTTAATCATTTTTAAACCTTTTTTGAAATAGTAATTGCCTAAGACCAAAAATTCCCCTCTATAAAAATCCATTCTTTTTTTTGTTATTGGAATAAATTTTGAATCGCTCGTTGTCCCACTTGAAGTTGCAAAATATAAAACTTTATCTTTAATCAAAATATTATCTCCCCCTTCTTTCATCATTTCAATATAATCTTTAATATCTGGATAAGTAATAATTGGAACTTTTTTTTGAAACTCTTTAATTGATTTAATTTTAGAAAAACCGAATTTTTTACCATAAATTGTATTTTTATTCTCTTTTAAAATTTTTAATAAAATTTTTTCTTGGTATTTTAAAGGAAATTTTGAAGCATTTCTAAATTGTTTTGCAAAAATTATTGGTTTAATAATTCTTTTAATTATCATACAATTCTAAAAAACAACTTTATTTAAAAAGTTATGCAAATAATTTTATTCTCCATTAACAACTTTAACTAAATCAGTAACCTTATCATCCTGCTGAAGTTTAACAATTCTTACTCCTTGTGTTGCTCGTCCCATAACTCGAATATTTTTTAAAGAAGTTCTTATAACAATCCCTTTTGCAGTTGTAATAATTATTCCGTCATCATCATTTACAGAAACTGTTGTAACAACATCACCTGTTTTGTCAGAAACTTTCAAATTAATAACTCCTTTTCCAGCACGCGAAGTTTTTCTATAATCTTTAACAGCAGTTCTTTTTCCATATCCTTTTTCAGTAATTGTTAAAATTGCATCTGTATTTAAAACTTCTAAACTTACAACTCTATCTCCCTTGCCTAATTTTATTCCTGTAACTCCATAACTTGCTCTTCCCATTTCACGAATGTCATCACTACTAAACCGGATTGACTTTCCTTTTTTAGTTGCCAAAGAAATTTCTTGATTTTTCTTGACAACTTCAACACCAATTAAAAAATCAGAATTATCCAAAGGAAGTTTAATTGCTTTTACTCCAGAAGCACGTGGTTTTGAAAAATTACTTAAAGAAATTTTTTTCACTTTCCCAGCTTTAGTCGCCATAAATAAACAATCTCCAAAGTTTTCTACAGAAATTACATTTGTAATTTTTTCTTCTTTTAATCCAAGCAAATTAATCAAAGCTTTCCCCTTACTATATTTTTCAGCAGCAGGAATATCATAAGTTTTCAACCATAAAACTCTTCCTCTCGTCGTGAAAAACATTAAATAATCATGTGTTGAACAAGTAATTAATTGCTTAACAAAATCCCCTGTTGCTAAATTACTTCCAATAACTCCCTTTCCTCCTCGCCTCTGCTCTCTGTATGATTGAACATCCATTCTCTTGCAATAACCTTTATCTGTAATTGTAACAACAACTTCCTTCTTCTGGACCAAATCCTTTTCAGAAAGATCATTAATTCTCTTTAAAATTTGTGTTCTTCTCTTATCACCATAAACTTTCTTTAATTCATTAACTTCATTAACAATTATTTTCAAAACTTCATGAATATCCTTAAGAATTTTTTCAAGACCTTCAATTTTCTTTTTTAATTCATCTGATTCTTTTTTCAATTTATCTTTTTCTAAAGAAGTTAATTGCTGAAGTTTTATTTCTAAAACAGCTTTAACCTGATTTTTAGTCAATTTAAATTTCCTTGTCAAAGCTTCAGAAGCTTCTGCAGTACTCTTTGCTTTTTTAATTAAATCAATAACAGCTTCAATATCTTTCAAAGCAATTAAAAGTCCTTCAACAATTTCCTGCCTAGCTTTTGCTTTTTTTAATTCAAACTTTGAACGATTTGTAACAATTAATTTTCTATATTTAACATATTCATCTAAAACATTTTTCAAATTCAAAACTTTTGGTTGTCCTCCAACTAATGCTAAAAAATTAACATGAAAAGAATCCTGAAGCCGAGTATATTTGTATAAAGAATTTATTACAAACTTATAATTAACTCCTTTCTTTAATTCTATAACAATTCTAATTTTACCCTTAGAAGATTCATCTCTTAAATCTGAAATGTCCTTTAATTTTTTCTCTTGAACCAAAGAAACAATCTGTTTAATTAAAACAGTCTTATTAAGCATGTAGGGAATTTCAGTAATTATTATTGCTTCTTTATTTTTATATTGTTCAACATTTACTTTCCCCCGCATTATTAATTTTCCTCTTCCAGTCTTGTATATTTCAGGCATGTCTCCTTGAACACTTCCACCCGTAGGAAAATCCGGAGCTTGAATTATTTCTAAAAGTTCTTCAAAACTAATTTCTGGATTATTAATATAAGAAATTATAGCATCACAGACTTCAGAAAGATTATGCGGCGGAATACTTGTTGCCATCCCGACTGCAATACCTGTTGCTCCATTAAGCATTAATGCAGGAAGTTTTCCTGGAAGCAAAGTAGGTTCTTTTATTGAACCATCATAATTCGGAATAAATTCAACTGTCTCTTTTTCTATATCTTGTAATAATTCATAACTTAAAGCTCTAAGTTTTGCTTCTGTATTATGATTTACAAAACCATTAGCAACAAAAGAGTGACATTTACTATTTACCTTTATGGAATAAACCTCTTTTCGCTTATTTATCTTTTTTACACTAATTAATTGATCAAAATAAAATTTATTTTTTAAAATCCAATCTATTAATCTTTTATCTTCTTCATCAATGATTTGAACAATTTTGGGGTAATTTTTAATTAATGAATTATACCTATCAAAATTATTTTTAGTGATAAACTCCTTTCTATATTTATGTCTCAAATAATCATTTAAAAAAGGAATAAAATCAGTTTTACTTAATCTCGTCAAATTAATTGTTTTAATTTGCTTTAACTTTTTATTTTTCCTATCTGAAAAAAATCCAATCTCCTTAGAAAATTTAAGAACATTTAAAGAACCTAGAGCATAAATCCTCTTACAATTGCTTCTTTTATCAACATATGAATTTCCTGTTATAATTCCAAAATTAAGTAAAAGTGTTTTTAATTGAGTAATCAAAAGATCACTTTTAGAATCATAAGTTAATTGAATACTTTTTCCATTATGTCTTTTATCATTTACCACCTGGACACTTCCATCCCCCTCAAACAATGCAATTAAAAAATTTTTAATATGCTCCTTTCTTGAATGCAAAACAGAAAAAGGAATTTCTTTTTCATGAGATTTAACAGATTTCAAACCAATATTAATTAAAAACTTAACAATCTTTTGCTCATAAATACTTAATTCCTTGCAATCCCCTTTTATTTGCCTTTCATATAATTGAACCCCTTTAAATTGATTTAAGATAATTGACTTTACCCTATTATAAAATTTCATATCTTTATTATTAAATAAAATTTGCTTATTATGAAAACTCCCCTCGCTGACTAATGCTCCTAATAAAAACGCTAAATCATTATTCATTTTTAATGGAAGTTTAATTTTATTTCTGAATCCTTTTTTTGGAAAATATTTTTTTACATTACAACAACTTTTAGAAAATAAATTATAATTTCTATTAATTAAAACAACATCTCCTTCACTAACTTCTTCAAGCAATTTCCAAGAAATTATTGGTTTAAAACCTATTCCAACTTTCCAAGTTAATACAGGATGATTATAAGAACCTTCAAGGGAATAACCAGATTTTGTTAAAATTTTAATTGTTTTATGTTTTCCAGAATTAAAAAATTTAATTGCTTTGTTTTGTTTACCCCCATAAGACAAAATTTTCATATTAATTTTTGCTTCTTTTTTATCAGAAATATTTTTAATTGGTAAAATTCCTTTGTCTGTTAAAATTAATGTATCCCCTGTTACACAATAACGCATTGCTGCCGGACTATCTCCATCAATAGAACCAAAATTACCTTGACCATAAACTAAAGGATATCTTAATGAAAAACTCTGAGTCATTCTTGCCATTGCTTCGTAAATAGAACTATCTCCATGCGGATGGAATTTACCCATAACTTCTCCAACAACCCTTGCTGATTTCTTTGTTTGAGAATTTGGTTTTAAACCCATTTCTTGCATTGCATAAAGAATACGTCGCTGAACTGGTTTCATTCCATCTTCAATAGAAGGAATCGCCCGCGAAATAATAACACTCATTGCATAATTCAAATAAGACTTTTGCATTTCTCCAGAAACTTCTGTATCTATAATTCCTTTTTCTATTTTCTGAATTTTTTTCTCTTCTATATTTTCCATTATGCTACTTTTTCTCCTTTTTTATCTAAATATTTCATAAATTCATCTTCTGTTAATTCTTCTTCCTTAATATCCTTTCCTTTCCAACCACACTTTTTACATTCCCAAATTCCCACTTCCCCAATAATAACTTTAACATCATCGCTTCCACATTTCGGACACACTTTTATCTTAAAAATTTTGCCTTTTGCTTTTGTTGAAGAATCGTCAGATTGCTTTGACAAGGTAGAAAACTTGTTTTTCTGCCTTTCATATTCTACAGGAGAATCATATCCTTTCAAAATCCATTCTGGTGTTTTTACTTTTGGTTTTATTTTCATTTTATACATCTAACTCCGCACTATGTGCATTTTCCTGAATAAACTTTTTTCTTGATTGAACATCGTCGCCCATTAACATTGTGAAAACTCTATTTGCTTCAATATCATCTTTAATAAATATTTTTTTTATCTTTCTTGTATTTGGATTCATTGTAGTGTCCCATAATTGAATTGCACTCATTTCCCCCAAACCTTTAAATCTTGTTACATTTGTAGCTCCAAGTTTTTCTTTAACTTTTTTAAGTTCGTTGTCAGAATAAACATAATAATCTTTCCCTTTTCTAATCCTATAAAGAGGAGGAATAGCAACAAAAATATTTCCATTCTCAATTAATTTTGGCATAAATCTAAAAAAGAAAGTTAAAAGCAAAGTTTCAATGTGTTCCCCGTCTACATCTGCATCTGTCATAACTATTATTTTATCATATCTTAATTTTTCTAAATTAAAATGTTCACCTACTCCTGTTCCAATTGCAGTTATCATATTTGTTATTTCCTCGCTAGAAAGAACTCTGGCAGGATTTGCTTTTTCAACATTCAAAATCTTTCCCTTCAACGGAAGTATTGCTTGAATTTCTTTATTTCTCGCCATCTTGGCAGAACCTCCAGCACTATCTCCTTCAACAAGATAAAGTTCTGTATTGTCTGCTTTTTTATTTGAACAATCTGAAAGTTTTCCAGGAAGTCCGCCCAATGAAAAAGAATTTTTTCTTCTGACTAAATCTTTTGCTTTTTTAGCAGCTAAACGAGCTCTTGAAGAATCTATTGCTTTTGAAACAATCTTTTTTGCAATAGATGGATTTTCTTCAAAAAATTCTGATAGTGCAGAGGTCACAACAGAATCAACAAAACCTTTCATTTCACTATTTCCTAATTTAGTTTTAGTTTGCCCTTCAAATTGGGGTTCGGGAATTTTAAGGCTTATAATTGCAGTTAAACCTTCTCTTACATCTTCTCCAGATAAATTTCCTTCTTTTAGTAAATTTCTTTTTTTAGCATAATCATTAAGCACTCTTGTTAAAGCTGTTTTGAAACCAGAAATATGTGTTCCGCCTTCAACAGTGTTGATTGTATTTACAAAACCAAAAATATTTTCCTGATATCCTGAATTATACTGGATGGCAATCTCTAAAATTGTATTCTTACTTTCTCTTTTAAAATAAATTGGTTTTAGATATAAAACATCTTTTGATTTATTAATCCATTTTACAAATTCTGATAAACCTCCTGCAGCAAAAAACTTTTGAGATTTGTTCTTATCCTCGTCAATAAGATTAATTTTTAAACCTGCATTTAAAAAGGTTATTTCTCTAAATCTTGTCTCTAAAATTTTAGAATCAAAATCTAATGTGGAAAAAATTTCTTCATCTGGCCAAAAAATTATTTTAGTTCCTGTTTCTTGTTTTCCTTCTTTTCCAACAATTTTTAATTTAGTTTTTACATTTCCCCTAGAATATTCTTGATGATAAACTTTTCCATTTCTTTTTACTTCTAAAATTAATTTTTTAGATAAAGCATTTACAACAGAAATTCCAACACCATGCAAACCTCCTGAAATAACATATGATTTTTTATCAAATTTTCCACCTGCATGAAGTTTTGTCAAAGCAATTTCACAAGCAGGAACTTTATATTTTGGATGAATATCAACAGGAATTCCTCTGCCATCGTCTGTAACACTAATAGAACCATCTTTATTTATTACTACCTTTATGTTTTTACAAAAACCAGCTAAAGCTTCATCAACAGCATTATCAACTACTTCATAAACTAAATGATGCAAACCTTCCTTGCCTGTTGAACCAATGTACATTGAAGGTCTCTTTCTTATTCCTTCTAAACCTTCTAATACTTTTATTTCTTCAGCTCCATATCTTGCAATCATTTTTTATTTTCCTCATTTTATATCATAATAAAAAGAACTTAGTTTATAAAGCTTTCTTTGATTTTGTCGTCGATAAAGTTATTTTTAATGAAAAATTTAAAAAAGAGTTTAATCTGAATTATTTATAAAAAAAGCTTAAAAATAAGCATAATAATCTTATTAATCATTCTTATAG
>Ga0307992_1001267_pt1 | contig 15102 bp, 19 predicted proteins | sample EllFjometagen133_FD_203162 | JGI IMG/M metagenome (GOLD analysis project Ga0307992, IMG submission 203162) | Marine microbial communities from Ellis Fjord, Antarctic Ocean - #133 | ecosystem: Environmental > Aquatic > Marine > Unclassified | place: Southern Ocean | collected 2014-10-08
CCTAACCACCTAGAGTGGGCTCTTTGCCAAGATAGTCCGTCCGTCCGAGACTGCCATGTTTGAGAACAGCGGACAAAAGAAAACCGGCCGGGATCTGAATGCGAAGAAACGCAAGCAATCCGACGCGGAACGGAAGCAGGAGTCGCGGAAAAAAGAGCGGGACTTGCGACCGCCGCCGATCAAAGGCCAGGCCCGCCGCGCGGAGTGCGAAGCCGATGACGCCTTGTGGCTTCGAACCTACTTGCCAGACGTGTTCTCGTTTCCGTTCACGGACTCGCAACAATACTACGTCGACACAATTGGCGAGTGTATGAAGTTCGGCCGGCGGAAGTGTATCGCCGCCCCGCGTGGAGACGGCAAGACTTCCATCTTCCGATACCTCGCATTGAAATACGCACTGGAGCGACGGCTCCGGTTCTTCCTGTTGCTGGCAGCGACCGACGGCAAAGCCGCCCACCAACTGGCAGCAATCAAGAACCAGCTTACTTGCTGCCGAGTCGACACCAAGACAAACGAGATCAAGCCCCAAACGACGCTAGCCGAAGACTACCCACTGGAATGCGGGATTGCTTCCTACATTGCGCCAGCTCCGGCCCGGGCCAGAAACGTAACCGTTCACGGCCAGCCGATTGCCGCGAACTGGCCGGGAGAGACATTGATCCTACCGCAGTTCGCCGACATGGCATCCGTTCCCAAAGAGATTGCCAAGAGCTACGGCCTACGCGAAAACGATCAGCTTTCAGCGATTATCATGGCGGTGGGTTGGAAGTCCAACCAGATCCAGGGTTGCAACGTGCTGGACGTCAGGCCGGACTTCGTGGGGCTTGACGATCTCGACAACCGGGATTCGTTGGCCAGCGAGATCGGGACAGTAGCCGAGAAGGTGGAAGTTCAGATCGAGACGAATATCTCCGGCCTGGCTGCGGTGTCAAAGCGTCTCGGCATGACCATGCTCTGTACGGTGCCAAGCCGGGAGTCGGTCGCGTTCAGGTATTCCGATCCGACCATCAAGCCTTCATGGTCCGGTATCCGGGTGCGTCGAATTAAGACATGGCCGACCAACGCCGGGCTACGCGATCAATACATCGACCTACGGCAACGCGGTCAGAAGACAATGGGAGACGACGGCAAGCCCGTCGACCCGGACGCCCGAGAGGCGGCCCGGTTCTACGTCGACCACCTGGACGAGATCGAGGACGGCGTCGAGCTAAGCAACCCCAACGATTACCAGAGCCATGAGACCGCCGACGGCACGCCGGCCGAAGTGTCAGGGCTCCAACACTGCTACAACTTCATCGCTGATGCCAGCCTGGCAGCTTACGAAACCGAGTATCAGAACAACCCGCCGCAAGAGGACGAAGACGACCGGATCGAACTGACGACCTACCACATCCGGGCCCGGGCTAGGAGCGATTACGAGCGGTACGTCTGCCCGCCTGATACCGTGCTGGTGACCCGGGGAGCCGACCCGTCGAACCGGGGACTCTATTGGCTAACCGTTGCGTGGAATGCAGAGGCCGCCGGGGCGATTGTCGATTTCAATTACGAGCGATTCCCAGGAATGGACGACATCCCGATGTCTGCCTGCGAAAGACTGGTTTACGAGGGGCTGCAAGAGTGGTGGGCTGCGCAGGCCGAACAGCCTTACGAGATTCACGACACCGAAGCAACCTGGACCCCCGATCTAACTTTCATCGACGCCGGATGGCAAGACAAGGAATGGGGCCAACAGCCGGTAAACCTCCTGGCCGCAGACCAGAGATTCAAGGGCGTTATACCTTGCCGGGGTTCCGGCAACTGGCACCCACGCCCTCCGATCAAGGGAAAGGTATGGCCCTACCCGGACCTAAACCTGATGCTTCAAGACGAGGAACGGCACAGAACGCCCGATAATCGAATTGTGGTAAAGCCTGCAATCCTCTACGCCGAGCTACACGCCGACGCTCTGAAGCTTCGCGCCCACCATGGTCTATTGCAACCGTTCGGCACGCCTGGTAGCCTGGGGATATACACTCCTCCACGGGACGACTCCGGCCGGGAGAAGTGGAGCCGGCACCAGGACTTTGCCGCCCATATCCTGTCGGAAGAATGGCAGAAGCAACCGAATGGAGTCTATAAGTGGGTGGCACAGGGCCAACGTCCCGGCGGCCGAAAGCGTGCCATCCGTCGAAACCACTGGCTTGACTGTCTTGCCTATGCGATCGCCGCGCGAAATATCTGGGGGGTCTCTACGATTCCCACAGCGCCTCCCACACTGCCGCCTGTCCCGAGGCCACCGGCTCCGGTGAACACGGGCAGGCCTTACCTTGCGACTGAAAGGTGATAAGATGAACGATTACAATCAAACGATGATGCACGCGGCGGCAAACTCTATTTCTGCCCGAGGTCGAGAACAGTCGCATGCCCTGGCAAAAGACGGCCGACACGCTACTGCCGAATGGGTGCGCACTCTATGTGATGAAATAGACCGTCTCCAGGCCCGTCACGGGCAGTTCGCCGGAATGATTAAGAGTGGCATGGATCGATTGGCGGACAATGTCACTGGAGAAGGTGTGGCGGTCATTAAGCCGGACGAGCGCCGAATGTCCTGCCAAAAGTGCGGCACGATTGTAACCGCACCAAGAGACACTCCTATGTGGATGTCCATCCAGCACTGCACGAATTGCTACCCGCCCGAGGTTGCCGCTCGACGCCACAAGACATGGGTGCGCCGGACCCTGCTTGGCCTACGCCGGTTCCTGATTGACCGGCTCCGGTGAACACGGGCAGGCCATACCTTGCGACTGAAAGGTGATGAGATGAACACTGCCAAAAGACGGCTAGCCCTGTTTAGGGAGTGCGTTGAGCAACGGCTTCCGTCAAAATTTCCCCACCTGAATAAACCGTCACTATTTCCACCCCTAACTAAATGGGAAAAGTGCGAGCACTACAATACTGAAGAGGTCCAGGGGCATGGATTGCTTGACGAAGTGGAGATTGAGTTCAGGTGGTGCCCTCACTGCGGAGCCAAAAACATTTGGGAAAGACACCCTTGCGGTCCCCGTACCGAACGCTACTGGACAGAGGGCAGGTCGACCCCAAGGCAGACCGGTTTGATGCTATACCGCAGAGCGCACGGCCTCAAGCGGTTCCTTCTTTCCGGTTACTGGCGACTAAAACTATACAGGCCATACCTTGCAACTGAAAGGTGATGAGATGCCACGAAACTCTGCTACCAAACCCAAGACGACCAAACCGAAGCCGGAACCCAAGCCGATCGAAGAGCAGCCACCAGCCCCGCCGGTCCAGGTGATTGAGCGACGGGTCGAAATGGTAACGGTCGAGATCCCCCTCGGAGAGCCTCCGCGCCGGTTCCAACAAATCCACATCGGGCAGGCCCTTGTCTACGGTGAGCATGCCCAGACGTGGGCCAGGCTGCGGCAAGCGTTGCGAGATAAGAACGCTCGGACGGCGGACGGGATCGAAGTTCAGAGCGGACCGGATATCATTCGGTGGTTGTTGGAGAAATTCGCGGAATGCTAACCACCACCCCAAAACAATCCCGACCGACCCGAAGCAAACCGAGTATTCGAGGCCGGGGTGATACTGAAGACGAGGCGCCTACCCGATTCGAGGCCAAGGCCAAGCGTCGCGAACTTATCAACCTGTTGCGAGTGAAGAATGCCGCCAAGCACCTTGACCATCTACCGGGCCCGGGGTGCGCTATTCATGCGATCATGAAGGGAAACTATAGCTACGCGGACATGATCCCCGCCGTGTTGAAACTGTCGGACCCGCACAAGATCGAGCACCTAGCAGCGACGACGCTAGGTTTCTCGCAGAAAGCGATCCTTCAGTTGCTCGACATGATCGACGCCGGCAACGTGAGGACATTAGATTTTATCTGCGCTGATTTCTTCGAGAAGGCCGACCCCGAAATATGCCAGTTCGCACGATCGGAGCTTGACCGTCGGGGGTCGCGGTTCGCGTCGGCCCGTTGCCACGCTAAGATTATGTTGATCGGCATGGACGACGGCACCCGGTACACTTCAGAATCTTCCGCCAACATCCGATCGTGTAGGTCAATCGAGCAGTTTGCTTTGACGAACGACCCCGACCTTTACGAATTCCACCGCGAGTGGATCAACGAGATAATGAATGGCTAAGAAGAAACCACGCAAAAAGACCGCAGTGGCTAAGACGCCACCCAAGCCGACACCCGAGCAGGTGATCCAAGTCAAGACATGGATAATCGAGGGCCAGCAGGCGGGGGACATCCTCGAATCTATTGCCGAGAGCTACCCAGACCAAACGCCACAAACTCTAATGTCGGCCACCTTCGATGGACTAATCCAAGAGTCGGCCAACATTGACGAGGACCTTGTTCGCGGCTTCCTTCTCAACGCGACTCGCGAATTGTACCGGCGAGCCTTCGAGATCAACGATTTCCATTCAGCGATAGCAGCACTACGCGCCTTCGAGCGAGTCACGCTGGGGAGCTAGAAGTCGGGAAGGTCCGAATTAGCACTTCCGCTACTCTGGCCGCTGCCGGGTATTCCTCCGTTGGCTTTCCCGCGTTGCGCCTTGGCCTTCGATTTCTTCCCGCCAGATCCCTTGGCCCGAGTGCTCTTCGTGCTGGCTGACGTCGCTTTTCGTAGTTTCAGTGTGGCCATTGCCTTCCCCTTCGGTTCGTTCATGTTCGTTCATGCAGTCTACCACATCGGTGAGTTGTTCCCGCCCACACTCCATAACTTTACCATTCGTATACGCTTATCTGTGTTGCGTGTTCCCGCTATTCGCCCATACTTTGGGAATGAGTAGCACTCTTTCGAGCACATCGACCTATGCCGAGGTCCAGGCATCGTACCGGGACAACGCCTCCTACCGGGAGGACTCTAGCCGCACCAAGGCTCTCGCATTTGTTACGGCGTGTATCTTTCTGGCAGAGCTTACCCCAATGAGCGGCAGCCGTGACGGTCAATCGACCACCCGCGAATCTCTCATGGCTCAGCAACGCAATGCCGAAGACTGGCTTCTCGCCAATCCCGGCAGTAGCGGCAGCGGATCGCAACGGGTTCGATTCGGAGATTTCCAGAGGTCCCGAGACTGATGGCAAGACGAAAACAAACATCGACGATGGCCGAACAGTTTGCTGGGGCTCGAGCGGACTACGACGCAGCCAAGAGGACTCGATTCAAGCGGGACCGGTCCGGCGCCGGGAACATGCTGGTAAACACCGGGTCGGCTGCCGACTTCCATTACCGTACCGAGATTGCCTATTTTGGCATGATCGAACAGGCCCGCGACCTGTTCCGGAATCACGCCCTGATTGGCCAGGCCGTCCGGCGACTGGTCGCCAATATTCTCTCCGGCGGCTTCACGCTCGACGTGAGAACTGGGGACAAAGCTCTCAACGACGATCTCTACGGCCGATGGTCCGGGTGGTCCGAGGACGCCGACCAATGCGACATTCAGGGTGAGCAGACTTTCCACGGATTAGAGAAGCTGACGCTCCAGCAAACGATCGTGGACGGGGATCTCATCACACTTCCGACGATAGACGGACAACTACAGCAGATCGAAAACCACAGGCTACGGACTCCACACCGCACCCGAAAAAACATCGTCCATGGTGTGCAGCTCAACAACACCAACCAGCCGCGACGCCGTGACGCATACTGGATTGCCGACGAGGACGTCGAGGCATACTATCCGGTCCCCAAGGTGGGCGAGATGACCCGCTACGCCGCCAGAGTGGACGGTGTCCGGCAAGTTTTTCACCACTACATGCCCGACCGCACCACGCAAACGCGGGGCGTATCGGCATTCACGGCGCCGATGGACACGGCCGGAATGGGCGACGACCTGTTTTTTGCCCAACTGGTCAAGGCACAGATGGCCGCCTCGGCCGTCCTGACGCACGAGTATGAGGCGGGGATGAATCCTCCGTCCATCACGGCTGGAGGCCAAGACACGCGCACCGAGCAGCGACCCGAGGGGGAAACCCGAGAACTTGCCGGATGGGCGCCAGCAATGGAAATGTTTGCTTTCCCGGGCGAGATGCTCAAGTGGCACAGTCCCAATGTACCGAATCAAGAGTTCTTCCAGCACGCTACCCTTATTCTGTCGATCATTGCCGTCAATCTGGACCTGCCCGTTCAGGTACTAATGCTCGACGCGACCAATACAAACTTCAGCGGCTGGAGGGGGTCGATCGACCAGGCCCGACAGCGATGGCTGGAGATCCAGCGTTGGTTGATCCAATCGTTCCACACTCCGGTCTACCGCTGGAAAGTCCGACAGTGGGCGGCGGAGTCTCCCGTTTTGCGAAAGACGCTCCAAGAGCAGGAAAATACCCGCCGTCGTCCGGGAGGGATCGACCTGTTCGGCCATGTGTGGCACCCGGCCGGCTGGCCGTACATCCAGCCAGTGGAAGACGCCACCGGCGACTTGATCCAGATTCGCAATCACCTGACCAGTCCGCGACGTCTGGCGGCTCGGCGTGGCATGGATTACGGAGTCCACCTCCAGGAATGTCACGAAGACTACGAGATCCGAATCAACAGCGCCCAAGACACGGCCGACCGGCTGAACGTCCGGAATAAAACACGAAACGGGTGGGTGCCGATAACCTGGCGCGACGTCGATCAACCGCCGATGCCCGAGGGAATCAACGTCAACGTCGGCAGCGCGACCGAACTAGGAGCCGAACCCGATGACACCCAAGCAGCGGGAGCGCCGACGGCGCCGGAGGCACCCAATGACTGAAATCGCCATCTACTCAGACATTGACAGTCAAACTGGATTCGGACCGCAAGCCCTGCGTGAAGCCATGGCGGAAGCCGACGGCGGACCGCTGGCGATCCGCGTTAATTCCGAAGGCGGGAACGTGATCGACGGACTGACCTGTTACAACCTACTGCGAGGATACGAGGGAGAGACGACAGTATCAATCGACGGCATGGCACTGTCGATTGCAAGCCTAGTAGTCTGCGGCGCCGATAAGGTGCAGATGGCCGAAAACGCCTGGATGATGGTACACAACCCGCACAACCAGGCAGCCGGAGACGGTGACGATATGCGAGAGATGGCCGGTCTACTCGACGGCATGAAAGATCAACTTGCGAACGTATACGCCAAGAAATCGAAGAAATCAAAAGAAGACGTCATCGCACTAATGGACGCCGAAACCTGGATGACAGGGCCCGAGGCTCTGGCCGCTGGGTTTATAGACGAAGTCACAGCGTCGCTCGAAGTGGCGGCGACATTCGATGCGACCCGATTCACCAAGCCGCCAACCATCCCAACGAACAAGGAGCCAGTAATGGCCGAGGCCAGTTTCAAAGATCTGAAAACCGCATTCCCCCGAGCTTCCGCCGATTTTATCGTCAGGTGCCAAACCAAGGGCCACGACCTCAACGCGGCCCGCGCCGAGTTCGACGAAGAGAACGCCAAGGCCATGGAAGAGAAGGAAAAGGAACTGGCTGAAGCGAAGGCCGGCTTCGAGGAATTCCAGAAGGAAACCGAAGCGAAGGCCAAGGCCGAAGAGGAAGAGAAGGCAGCGACCGAAGCCAAGGCGAAAGCCGAGGAAGAGGAAGAAAAGAAGGCCACTGAAGCCAAGGCGAAAGCCGGAGTCTTGCCCGCTGGCGGTGGAGTCACGAGAAGCAGTGGCACGGCTTCAGGATTCCGAAACGCCGTCAACGAGAAAATGAAGCTCGGATTACCCCGGGCCCAGGCCGTTTCAGAAATCGTCCACGAAGAACCCGAACTGCATCGCGAGTTCGTACAGGCAGCCAACGCTGGACGCTAAGTGATCTTAGCCGATTCCAATCCAATCCAAAACGGAGTATTTCAAATGTCTCAGATGATTGAAGGCCCACGGAAAACATACCTTGCAGACGCCGCAATCGGCGTGAATCTGCGAGTGAAAATCAGCGACGCAACAACCAAGCCGCCTACGGTCAGCGTGGCGGGTGCGTCCGATCCGTCCACGGGCGTTACTGAGGCGGCCGTCCTGGCTGCCGGCCCCGTCTCGATCCTGCTTGCTAATGCGCAGGGCACAAAGAAAATGTCGGCATCGGAGGCCATCACCGGAGGAAATTCGGTCTACGCCGCCGCCGCCGGACAGGTAGCCTCGACGGGAACTGTCGTCGAAGGCGAGGCCCAAGAAACGACCACCGCCGCCGATGATATCTTCGAGGTGTTGGGAACTCATAATTCCGACATCTCGACCGCCATTGCCGGAACCACGGCCGTTGGCTTCGAGGTAGACACGGATTCCTCGACCCCGAAAATCAAGCTACTGGCCCAGGCGGCAGGATCCGGCGACTTCACCACGACCTTGACGCCGGAAGCCGCGCTTTCTGCGGACAATGAAATCACCGTGCCGGAATCGGATGGAGACACGCTAGCCGCGTTGGCGTTGGCCCAGACGTTGACGAATAAGACGTTGACGGCTCCCGTCATCACAGCCCCAGCCGTAACCGGGGCCGCCACTGGACTCACAATCACCAAAATCGTTCCGTTCATCGAGAACGCGGCGAACACCATCCACACCGGAACAGTTCCGATACCAGCGGGAGCCGTCCTGCTGAATATCCAAGTTGTCAATTCGGTGTTGTGGGGAGCGACAACCGCCGGACTGATTGTCGGAGACGACGACGACCCGAACGGTTTCATGGAGACAATGAACTGTAAGGCGACCGACCTGCTTGTGGGAGAAGTTTTCGACATTTCAAACGACGAGAACTGGGGAGGCAAAAACGGAGCCTATCTGGTATCCGCGACTGGACGCAAGGGCGGAACGGAAACCGGAAACTCTGGTATCTACTACGCCGCATCCAATAACGTCATTGGAATTATGACGGTCGGTACGCCAGCTGCCACAACAGGCCGAACCGTCATGGCCGTAACGTACTGTTTGCCCGAAACGATCGCAGCGGTCGCCACAGGCCCGTAAACCACCAACACCTTTGGACCATGCGGGTTGACCCGCGTGGCTTCCAGGGCCGCCTCAGGATTGATCCCCTGAGTAGTGACCCAAATCGCTTGGCCTTTGGGGGCCATGCGGGGAAACCTGCATGGCCCCTTTTTACATGGAGACCAAGCAATGCCCGCACCTTCCACAGCCCTAAACGGTTACCGTCCCGACCTCGGCATGATGTTCGAGTTCGATGTCGAGATGGACAACGCAGGCTTCATCGCAAACCGCATGGCCCCAGTATTCGAGGCCGCCGAGCAAAACGGAACCGTGGGAATTATCCCACTGAAAGACCTCCGCCAAACGCCGCTCACCGGCCGCGACAACCGGGGCAACTACAGCCGCGTCGGGTTCACGTTCAAGGACGAAACCTACGCGACCCAGGAAAACGGTATTGAGATGCCGATCGACCAGCGGCGATCGAAGATCTACCGAAACTGGTTCGACTTTGAAACGGTTTCGGCTTCAATCGTTCTGAATCAAGTGATGCGAGCCTACGAGATGCGCGTGGCCGCACTGCTTCACAGCACGACCACATTCACCGGCGAGGCGAAGACGACCGCAATCTCGCACGAGTGGAACGATTGGACCAACGCCGTTCCACTCAACGACGTGCTTGGCGCGAAACTGGACGTATGGGGCGCCACGGGGATCTACCCCGACACGCTACAGGTCAACAAACGGCAGTTCGACAATCTGCGGAACGTCGACCAGATCACTGCGAAAATCGCGTCGAGTGGAGCCGGCACGCCGATCAAGGCCGCCGACATCACCAAGGAGATCTTGGCCAATTGCTTCGATCTCAAAGAGATCATCGTAGCCGATTCGTCAAAGGATTCGGCACTTGAAGGTCAGGACGTTTCCATCGGTCAAATCTGGTCGAACGACTACGCATTTCTCTTCAAGGGAGCGAACACCAACCGGATCGAAGAGCCGACTTGCGCCCGGACGATTCACTGGGGCGAAGATGGTTCGACCATCGGCGGACAGACTGAGACCTACTACGAAGACCAGAGTCGCGGCGACGTCGTCAGGGTCCGAATGGATACCCAGGAGCGGGTTATGTACACCTCTCTCGGCCACTTGTTCAGCAACGTCATCGACGGAACGCTGGCCACATAACCATGGGCGCCATTTTCGACGCAATGATAGCTGGCGGCGCTTCCCTGATGCTCGACGAGCATTTCGGGGAGTCCGTCAGCATTACGCGCGGGCCGAACACGACGACGTCCGTGACTGCGTCGTGGGATGCCCAAGTCGATGAGGTGTCAAAGACAGACAGCAAGTCCACGCAGATGGTCGATCGGTTCTGGTTCGTGAAACAATCGACATACCAGATCTCAGATACCGCGGTTGAGCCTCGACCCGGAGACCGGTTAACCGATGACGCTGGCCAGAAATGGGAAGTTCTGCCCAAAGGTCCGACGCCTCCCGTTGAGAGTTACGGCGGCGGAGATTACTGGAAACTAGCAACCAAGCAGGTGACGTGATGCCCGACTGTCTGCCAGTCCGAGCAGCCAAGGCGGTTGCAACTGACATAAACGCGGCAGTGCTTGCCGAGACGCTGTCGCAACAGTTCACCGCGGAATTTTCGTTCGCGTCGGAAATCACGGGATTCAAAGATCTAAACGACGATACATTGACGGTCGACGTAGTGCCGACTAGCGACCAGGGATTGAGCCTCTACAGCCCGACCTCGTACAGGCACAGTATCAGTGTCGCGATCGGAATCAGGCGGCAGATCTCACCGATTGATCGCAACGAGGATAGTAGCGTCGACAGTGACGCGATCACCTCCTACGCGAACCTGTTATACGAGATCTTCGCGATGTTTGTCGCAGGCCGAAACCTCACAACCGAGGTGGATATATCGTGGGACCCAACCCGCGAACCGGTGGTAAAACTTTATGACCCCGACAAGATCAAGGAAGGTCTTTATTTCGGTTGGATTCACCTTCCATTTGTGTTCAAGGAAAACGCCTCGTAATGCCCCTGAAAGTCATCCCACAATCTGAACGACTCAAGAAGATCGCCACCGCCGGCGGCCGGAAGGTCCTGATTGGTCTAGCGTGGAACATACAGAAAATTGCGAGAGCGTCGACTATCAAGGCCAAGGGCCCGTCGGAGCCCGGAAAGCCTCCGCACGAGCACTTCGGCGACTTGGACCGGTCAATCAGAATCTCCACAAGGGGCGATGATGTTCTTGTTGGCCCCCGATTCTCCGAGGTCGGACTACGGGGCAGTGTTCTGGAATTCGCCGGGACTTACGACCCGGACGCCGGCAGAGACGCATACGGCCAGTTCGTCACAGGACACGCCAGTCGTAAAGCCCCGAGTGGGTCGCGGTGGGCCAGACCATTCATGCGGCCAGCCTTAGAGCAGGCAATCACTAGTAGTTCGTTCAACTAACAAAAGGAATACCAAATGGCCCTCACCGACCAAGCAATCATGGGGTTTCAGAAGGTCCTATACATCGGCAACCCTGGATCTGCTGCATCCACTCAAGTACTCGATATCGTGAATATCAAGGTCACGGAAACCGTGGAATACGGTAACACGATCAGCCGGGGCACCGGCCTAGTGCTCCCCAGAGTTTCCAAGCGTGCTGTCAGCCTTGACAAGGTGGTCACGTTCAACTCGTTGAATGTGCCCGACAATGCAAACCTGGTGACACTGAAGGCCGCCGCAACGCACGAGACGCCGGCAAACCGGGTCATTGCGCTGAAGGTGGTTGATGTGGCTTCAGGGACAACGGAATTTGACGCCGATGTCGATCTTACGATTGACCGCGACGCGCAGCTTACCGCCGAGCAAGATCACGCCTATGTAGCCACTGTCGACCGCTCGCATCGTGCCCCGGCAACCTAACACAGGGGATTGACTCATGATCGCGATCACAAAAGACGTATTGCGGCAGTTGAACGCCGCAGTCGGAAAACTGGACACCGACTCCGGCGAGGTATTCGCTGGATGCGTTGGCCGATTTCACATGACCGACCGGCTATTCCATGTTGAGTTGCGATTCACCGACCCGGGCGACGCGCCGCCAAATGACACTACTTCAGTCAAAGCAATCATTTCGCCGCCCTCGTCGGCGAAACCATCAATCCAAGCCCAGCCGAAGAAGTCGGCCAAGCCTGAAACAATCACAGAAAAAGGGGAATAGGTAATGGCCACGCACAAGCTACTTTACGGAATCGGCGGGTCGGGATTCACCCAGTCACAGAACGTGAGTAACACCCAAGTGGGTGTTGCAATTCTTGACGGCGAACCCGTGGCCGACTCCTCGTCAAATTTTGTCGTGGCGTTTGTCCTCGACGTGTCAACCGTGAAAAGCTTTTACATCAACTCCGACCAAGACATACTTCTCGACACGAACGTGGACGCCCCCAACGAGGGCGTTGATGGTGACGTGATCAGCCTACTTGCAAATGTTCCCTACGTCTGGCACACGGACGACTACAACACGTTTTTGCTAACGGTGGACGTTACGGACTTTCGATTCACCAACGCTTCAGGGGAGATCGCGAACATTGATTGCGTTGCCCTTTACGACGCCTCGGTGGCCTAGTTCCCTTCCCGAGCTTCGAGGGCCACCGGGCTGCAACGCCGGCAGTCGTTAGCAGCCGGCCCTCGTGGCAACTGCCAACCACTGCCAAACACAGGGAGAAAGAATGTCAGTCTTCAAGGACGTCAACGGCCGCGAATGGAGAATTCGTCTCACCGGGCCGAAGCTACAAAAAGTTCGTGAGTCAACCGGAATCACACTCGCCACGCCATCAGGTGAGGGCGCCGTGTCCGCCACGGCCGACGGCGAGATTCTCACCCGAGTTCTATGGTTGCTTTGCGGCGACCAGGAAACGGACGGGGGAAAGGTTACGGCCGAACAATTCGGGGAAGCGGTTGCGAGCGGCGAAGTATTCGAGGCTGCCCGCGAAGCCCTGAAAGAAGCTGTCGTGGATTTTACCCCGCCGTCCCAGCGGCCGATGCTAACGAAAGTGCTGGAGGCGGAACAGAAGGAGCAATCGGCGCGGGCAGAAGTCGTGATGGAAAAACTGAGTGGGGACGAACTGCACGATCGGGTATGCGATGCGTTTCGCGTGGGCCTGGATCGTCAGCTAGAAACGATTTTGACCCGATTAGAGAATGTTGGCGGCTCGCTGGCCTCACCGAACTCGACCCCCACGACGCCACCTACCGAGAGCTGAAATGGGCAGAGGTCGGAGTTCGGGAACGGGCACTCATCCAGCGGGTGGCCGACAACGCAAAGGCCGGCCAGCTTGGTCGCTGGGTAGAGACTGGTAATCTCCTGGAGGAATCAGAACGGCCGCCAGAAGACACCCCCGAGGTGCATATCGCAAAAGAGCAGATCCGCAAGGATGGCAAGGTAATTCCAGAAAACATAACACGAGCGGTTGAAGAATGGCGGGAACATCACAAGACGTTGAAGCCGGCCGAGCTTTTGTAACCCTTTCCCTCGACCGCACCGGGTATGACAAGCAGGTCGCCGACTTAGAGCGGAGCAGGGGATCTTCCGAAGTGCGCAACTCTGTTGCCGGAGGACTCTCCCGAAACGTAGCAAGAGGAGCGGCGTCCGCAACTGGCGCTATAGCGACAACAGCCGTAATGAGAAAGCTGGGAGTCGAAGCCGCATCGGCAACGACCTCGATCGCAGCTACGGGCGTTGCCGCCAGCCGCGCATCCACAGGCTTCGCTGCCCTATGGGCGGCCGCAGCACCGATCGCCGTCCCCCTTGCTGCAATCGCCGCTTCCGCCGGTGCGGCATATCTTGCCATCTCCAAATGGGACGATATGCCGCTAATCTTCAAGGCCCTATTGGTGTGGCTAGCTCCCATGGTCGTTTCTATTCGTGCCGTCGTGCTAGCGTTCAAGGCGCTAGGGTTGGCTGTCAGTATCGTGACGGCTCCCTTCAGGCTGGTCACCGCGGTAGTGCGTGGATTCTTTGCCGCAATTCGAGCGATTCCCGGCGCACTCGTAAAAATGGCTGGCCACCTTCGTCGAGTCGCGGTTGCTGCCGCACAGATGGCCGTCAAGGTGGCCAAGTCTGCCGGCAAGATGGCTATGAGGGTCACCAGGACGGCCGTAGAAATCGGAAAGTCTGCCGCTGCGATACCAGGACAGATTGCCCAGAGCACGTCTGGGGCGTTACAGGCCGTCGGCCGCTCTCTTTTGCGTGTAGGATCCATAGCCTCCGGGATCAAGCTAGCCATTGTCGGGGGCGCAACACTGGCCGCGCAGAGCTGGGCCCGCTACGGCGAGAGAATTCGGGGGGTCCAGAATGACCTTTTGCGATTCAACCTGACCGCCGAGGAAGCTTCGATCATCGCCCGAGTATCCGACCAGACGGGTGAGTCGATGGAGCGACTCGCCCGGGACATGCGGGACGGCACGCGGGACTTCTCGCGATGGCGGAACGAGATGCAACTTTCGGGCAATCTAATGAGCGGCGCGGGGCTGTCCGCAGCACTGGGTCTATCCCGCGCGTTTTTCTCGCTTCGGACGTCGGTAGTCGGACTGAAAAACACTATTGCATCTGCCCTGGCGCCGGAACTGGCGGAAGGCGCAGAACTATTGACCGGCATAGTTCGGGCTGTTACGAAATGGGCGATTGCAAACAAGCCGCTTATCGTTCAGGTATTCAAGGTCGCCTCGGCGATTGGGTCCGCTGGTATTGCAATCACGACTCTTGGCGGTGTCCTCTCGGGGGCTGGGGCCATTGTGAGCCCGTTCGTTGCCGGATTGGCTGTTCTAGCCGGAGTAATGACGGCCGTTGAGATTCGCACGGGCACGGGGCGTTCTCTATGGGAATCCTACGGCGGATCGGTACGGCGAGTCGTGGGGGGCGTTCTCCAGGATCTTGGGCAAATGATGGCGTTCGCCGACAGGGTCATTGGCGGAGTGAAAGACGCACTGATAGCGGGAGACCTCGCAGGGGCCGTCGACGTCATGTGGGCGGCGGCCAAGGTCGCGTGGACGTCGGCTCTATTGGAAATCGACAAACTTACATCAGGCACATTCGGCGGGATTATCCAGAGCCTGATATCCGGTCAATGGGCGGCAGCCGGCGAGTCCGCCATGAATGCCTTGAAAATAGCATGGCTCACTGGCGTCGGCTTCCTTTC
>Ga0307992_1001268_pt1 | contig 15095 bp, 16 predicted proteins | sample EllFjometagen133_FD_203162 | JGI IMG/M metagenome (GOLD analysis project Ga0307992, IMG submission 203162) | Marine microbial communities from Ellis Fjord, Antarctic Ocean - #133 | ecosystem: Environmental > Aquatic > Marine > Unclassified | place: Southern Ocean | collected 2014-10-08
CTGCGCAACCGTCATTTTAAATCACTGATGAAAACTGCTATTCGTCGCGTAGATGAAGCTCCTACTAAAGAAGAAGCTTTGAAATTACATTTGGAAGCTATTTCTGCAATCGATAAAGTTGCACAAAAAGGCATTATCCACAAGAACACAGCAGCCAACAAAAAATCTCGTTTGGCAAAACGCGTCAACGCTTTATAATTTTTATTTAAAGCCGTACAAAATTCAACCTCAGTGTTATGCTGAGGTTTTTTTGTTATTGACAGAATAATATTTGACGGGATAACAGGATGATTGGAATTGTTATTGACAGGATAACAGGATGACTAGGATTGTTTTTGACAAGATAACCCTCCTACGCTCTACGAGCTTACATCTTCGCTAAAGCTACGATGCACAGGACGGAAGGGCAGGCAGGATGATTGGAATTGTTATTGACGGGATAACAAGATGACTAGGATTGTTATTGACGGGATAACAAGATGACTAGGATTGTTATTGACGGGATAACAGGATGATTGGGATTGTTATTGACGGGATAACCCTCCTACGCTCTACGAGCTTACATCTTTGCTAAAGCTACGATGCACAGGACGGAAGGGCAGGCAGGATAAACAGGATGGTTTTAGGTGGAATAACAGATTCAATAGCTTGGATAACATTATGAAATGTTAGTGTGATTAACCGATATTGAAGTCACAATATTAATTGTAGTTCTAACTACAATACCAACAAATAAAAAGTAAAACCTGTTAGATAATAGATGTTTCATTACGAAAGAAAAAAGGGATAAGAAGAAAAACATTTTACTTGATTTATAGAAGTTATTTTTGGAAATTTTGTTTAATGATGAACCAATAAAAGGATATCAGAATGAGAAAACTCTTTGTCATTGGTAGCATACTTTTGCTTGTATCTTGTATTTTCAGTGTAAATGAATCGACAATCCAGTTTAGGGGAGATAATATCATTCCACTGGCTATCGGTAATAAATGGATCTATCAATACACTATTACGGACGGGGATTCAATACGATTTAATGGTCCAATGACTGTTGAAATCATAGAGTCTCGCATTATAGAATATGAAGGTGAACAACTAAATGTTTTTGTTTTTAAGGAAACATGTGGGCATTATTCGTTTGAAGATTCATTATTGTATTATCTGTTAAGTACAAGTAATGACACTATTTTTTGGGTTGGTCATTCAGTTCATGGTACATTCTCGGATGGTTACGACCCATATTATTATAATAAAAACATACATGTGATATATCCTCTGCAAATCGGAGAAAAATGGGAATTTGATCATGGAGATTATCATGATAATTTTGAATGTGTCTCACTAACGGACACTGTTTTGGTTGATGAATTTTCTTTGTCATGTGTAAATATTCGCATGGGTAATCCACCGAACTGGTATAATGATTATCTTTATTGCCCTAGTGTGGGGCTTGTTAATGAATACACTTTTGGATCAACATCTACATACAGGATTGAGAGAATTCTTATTAGGAATATATTATTTTAGACTTTGAATTTCCCATAACATAAGCTAAAACATTAGCAGATTTGAAAATATTGCTCAAAATGACCTCCTTCATTTCACTAGCCACATTTTGGTACACATGAACCCCTTCTACGCTTAGGCTTCGAAGGGCAGGCTTAAATCCTGCATTAATTGGTAATCTATCCAATCCTAACTCACTGTAAATAAACGCTTTGCCAGGGGTAAAATAAGAGTGGGCAGTTTTTGGTCACCATTTGGAGTGCGTGAGAAGTGGGGAGGGGGAAAGCGAGGTGGTGAGATTGATCAAAGGAGCATACATAAAACTTAACAAGAAACATTATCGAAAAAGATTTATTTTAATAATTTAATTAGTTAAATTGAATATCAGTTATGAAACACTTTAATAAATTCACAAAAGCGATCGTACGCAAACCGGGTACCAGCATGATCAAGGGACTTAGCACATTTGATGAAGGTCAACCGGATTATAATATCGCTTTATTACAGCATCATGGCTATGTGGATGCATTGAAAAGCTGTGGGCTTGACCTTGTAATACTGGATCCTTTAGAGGATTACCCCGACTCCGTTTTTGTTGAAGATGTAGCGATCTGTACCTCAAAATGTGCAGTGATTACCAATCCCGGGGCTGACAGCAGAAATGGTGAAACAGCTTTTATTGAATCCATTCTAAATAAATCATTTTCGACAGTTGAATCTATTAAAGGACAGGGAACCCTGGATGGCGGGGATGTCATGATGGTTGGAGATCATTTCTTTATCGGCCTATCCGCCCGGACCGACAGAACCGGGGCTGAGGAATTGATCAGTATTCTATTAAAATACGGGTATATCGGTTCGATAATTGAGATAGATGGACTTCTGCATCTGAAGACGGGTACAGCTTATCTTGAAGACAATATAATGTTGATCCATGAAATATTTGCTGATCATCCGGAATTCGCTTCCTATAAAAAGATCATTGTCCCGTCCGATGAAGAATATGCCGCAAACGCCATACGCATAAACGACTTTGTACTAATCCCTTCCGGTTACCCTGTAACAGTAGAAAAATTAAAACTTGAAGGTTTACAATTGATAGAACTTCCGATGTCTGAGTTTAGGAAGCTGGATGGGGGGCTCAGCTGCCTTTCCTTGAGATGGTAGAAGTAAAATTCTATTGATCAAGGTCATTAATACCATATTTTCCGTATCAATAAAATCACCTGCTTGAAGTAGGGATGTGCATAATTTTGTGTAAATGGTTTTTCAATCAAAATTTCCCATACGTTCCCCGCTACGGTAACTCTTCACATGGCATGCTTCAAAGAGTATAGAAAAGTGATTCAATGCTGCCTTCCAGTTGTGGATCGGGTGGCTCCATTTATTCGATGCATTTCTTATTCCTAATGCATAATAAGTAATCTATCCAGTCCTAACTTCCTGTAAAATAACACTTTGCCACGGGTAAAAAAAGAGTGGGCAGTTTTTGGTTACCAACTTCTCAAATTTGCTGATTATAAAGGGTGAAATAGGGACTTAAAATCCCTCGATCTTTATTGATCGTACCGGTTCAAGTCCGGTCTTCGGTACTTAAAACTCCTCAGAAATTGGGAGTTTTGTTTTTAGGACGTTATATTTGAGAGAGAGAATTTGAGGTATTTTAACTGCCAATTATGAGTTATGGATTATGAATTATGAGTGGGAAAAAATAGCCTCTCCGATCTTTCGACAAGAGAGGCATTTAGATTATTACTAGTCACCAATCACTATTTCATGTACACCATTTTCTTAGTAGCAATAAGACCTTCAGCCTGTAGTCGATAGAAATAGATTCCCGAACTGACATTAGAGGCATCCCACTTGACGGAATGATACCCTGCCGGTTTAGATCCGTTAACGAGTGTTGCGACTTTCTTGCCGTTCATATCAAAGATCGAGAGCGCTACTTCGCTGACGACTGATAGCTGATAGCTGATTGCTGATTGCTGTTGTAGGATTAAAGGGGTTGGGGGGTATGTACTTATAATCCCAAACATGGATAGAAAATCATGTCCAAGAATTGCGGTAGTATCATGCGTTTCTACATATTTCATTACAATTGCATAATCAGAATAGTGAGCATCTGAATACGCCATATAAGGTGTTCCGCTACTGTTAACTCTTTTATTACTAAGCACATACTAAAGATTAATTATTATTATTTTGATACCTTTATTAACTTTATGCAATATCTTCGTGTCTTTAGCATGGAAGAGAAAAAAAATAAATGAAGGAAAAAGAAATGAAGAAACTTACTATTGTAGTGATGTCTGTGTTGTTGGCATCTTTTGCTTTCGCTCAATTTGATTTGGGTATTAAATTGGGTGCTAACTATTCATACATTGATACAGACGAGTTCGATGCTCAAGTTTATATCGACCAGTTCAGTGATTTGCAGAATATTACCGGTTTCGTCGGTGGTGCTTTTGCGGTGATCGGTTTTGGTAATTTTGGTATCCAGCTTGAAGGCCTTTTCTCAATGGAAGGATTTGCTATTGAAGAGATCGTTCTAGGTGGCGGAATTGAAAATACAACCATCCGGACTAACTACGTAAATGCTGTAGCTATGGCTCGTTACAACATTGACTTGGCTATTGCAGCTCCTTACATAGCTGCTGGTGTTAATGTTGGTATCCCCTTGGGTGAAGCAGTCGTTGAAGGTGCAGAGATCGATATTGAGAATTTTGATTTCAATAATCTGGGTCTAGCCTTTGCCGTTGGTGTTAAAGTACTTGATATGATCGATGTTGAACTTCGTTACGTTCAGGGTTTAACTGACATTTACACAGTTGGTCTTGATGATACCGAACCAACATTCTCTAATCTTGTACGCTTGTCCGTTGGTGTGTATATCTTCCAAAGAGCCAATAACTAGCACTTAAGAAACTAAGATAAAAAATATACCCGCTCTACTTCTAGGGCGGGTTTTTCTTTATTATTTCAGATTAATTTATAATTATTGTCATTTTGCCAGCCAAACTTTAACTTTAATTGTTTGACTGCCCCATTTAATTGCTTGTTTATGGCTTTTCATAAAAATATCAATGTGATTACCCTGAACACCGCCCTCGCGATCTTCTACTTTTCCCATTCCATAACCTTTAATATTCATGATCGTACCCATGGGAAAGACGCCGGTATCGGCAGCAATGGTGCCCTTTTTGGCTTTAGTTCCGCTGGCAGTTATGCCGATAACCTTACGCTGCCCTTTTTTTGAACCACTTGCGTAAACCTTTTGTCCCAGAATATTCCGTTTCCAGTTGCAGCATTTTCCGCAGGCGCAATAAGCTGTAACGCGTAAAGTTTCAATTTTTGCTTTCTTTGATGCGGATGCTTTAATTCCGGCATAAGCTTGTGATAAAGGCATGATCAGCATCAAAAGTATCAGCAGATACATTTCAAGTCCTTTGCCGTGTTTCCTATTCATCATGTGCATGTTCCTTTTTTATGATAGTTTCTAGTTCTAATGGGTGAATGATCTTTCCGGTAATGGCTGCAGAAAAACAAGTGAATGCATTTGCCAACAAGCCTCCCGAATGCAAGATTTGTGAGGATGTTCCATGCTTACGGCACAACATGACAATCTTATAAATGTTGATGGCGATCTCCAATTGCTTCGCCTGGAGGACTCGGTCTATGTCCATATCACCTGGCACCGCTTAGAACAAGTCGGACGTTTTCCCTCGAATGGATTGATCATGATCAAAAACGGACAAGCGCTGATGATCGACACCATTGGAATTTATAGTTCAATTAAACAACAATTAACAAAGTGGCCGTCCTTTGAAAAATTCAGGATCGGCCGCTTTTCTTATTGTTCCGAGAAGTTACTACTCAGATCTAAGATATTATTTTATTTTGAATGAATGGATCATTTCATTTGGTATTGCCGGCATAACAGTCAATCTTCATAATTGATCGTACTGATATCCACATCAGCTAGGTTAATTTGATAATGACCTTCTTTAGAGTCACCTGAAACTTTTAAATAATACATTTCACTTGAATTACAGGTCCAAACCAAGACAGATTTAACTTTATCATCAAGCCCCAGAATATCCAGATCATTTTTTTTATCATAGGCTATTCGTGTGACACCATCTGCATCATATAAAGTTAAGTCTGCATCCATGTATGCAAGCACCTTGATTATATAGGATTCACCTGCAACTGCATCGAACTTATAATAATCCTGATCATCAGCAGTAATTGTATGGAATTGTGTTTGGTCCTTTAATATATTACTGGAATGAATAGCATCATTATCCGGTTCATAATCATCATCCTCAAGCACCATTGTCCAAGATTCAGGCGGGAAATCGCCGGTATATTTTTCAAGCGTGTACTCCAATAATATAGAGTTCAATCCATCTACATCATATGTTTGAAGTATAAGTTTTTTGCCCCCATCGAAATGAAAACTCCATCCCGATGAATCCGTATGTAAATTATTATAGGTATACAATGAATCATTTGTCATTCGAATATCAGATACATCGCCTTCAAAACCCAAATCCCTTCTATTTTCATAGATATAAAATTTGTCCTCTGTGATCTTGTAGATTATTCCCGAATAGTAGTTATCTAATGTCGGGTCATATTCCATACTATCTGCATCAGTTATAAGCGCAGTAGATAAACTTTCTTTTGTTTCAACCATTATCCAAGTGCCAATGACAGATTCACTACCGGGAGTAAAGCATCCTACCAATAAAACGATCAAGCACAGTGCCATCATCAATTTTGCTACATTTTTCACGCGTCATCCTTTCTATTATATTGTCAATTAATAAACCTTACTTTGAAATTATATAGATTAAGAAACCTGCCATAAACAAACCGATAATAAAAAATATTATAGGTCCTATGGCAGAATAAATAATAGAGGTGTTTTGGATTTTCATTGATCATTCTCACTAACTAAATTAACATTTTCCCTACTCTATAATCAAGACACATTCTATTTTTAGAAAGTTAAGATCATATTCCATCATAGTATTTTTAATAATAAGTATTGTGACCTTCTCCCCATAAACTGAACATTTGATCAAATAGAAGAAGCCCGCTCTTGCGAGTGGGCTTCTTTATAACTACACCATTACTGGCAGTAATTCCCTAGCTACTCACCATAATACCAATAGAGAAGAGCCGAAACTCGCTAGATAATACTCCTTTTATAGCGAATTAATAAAGCCACCCAGTTAAAGGTGGCTCTTTATTCAGCGAACACAATGGAGTGTATGATTTATAGGGAGAAGGTCAAAACGCTATTTATTATTTAGTTTATAAGCCAGTGATATTGCTAATACGCTGTTTTTCTTAATATAATTATTGGCCGTGACGCCGGATATGCTTATTAACCCGAATTGATAGGTAATACCTAATTCAATCGCTTCATATGCAATACCTCCACCAATTGACAAACCCATGTCCAGGGTTTTATACTCATTCATGTCGGATCCCCATTCGATCGATGTTGTATCTGCTATCGGGATACCAAGTACTTCCGTATCATAACGATAATTTCCTGCAACGCCTATTGCAAGATAAGGTCCAAAAGTGCCAAAGACTTCAAAAGACCCTAAATCATATTTGATTTTTGCAAGTATGGGGATATCCAGGTAATAGATATTTAGAACTGCATCATAATCATTGATCAGAATATTACCTTCCTCAAAGTAATGATATCCTTTACCGGAAAATAAAAGATCCGTTTCAAGGATAAACATTCCAGTGATCGGAATTTCTGCACTTAATCCAAAATGAAAACTCGTATGTGAAGTGTAATTTTTACTTATAATACCGGAATCATCTTTTTCCAGCATTGTAGCTAAATTTATACCGCCTTTTACACCAAAAGTTTGGGAAAATGCGTTAAAGCTTAGTAATAATCCAAGCGTGAATATCAGGTATTTTTTTCTATTTCTCATAATTTTTCCTATTACTTATTTAAAATATTCTTTAAGAACGCGAAGTGCTTCTGTATATCCCTTTTCAATCAATTCTTCGGATTGTTCAATATCAATAACATTAAATTCAGAAAGATCTGGAGCAATTAAAATATCAACATCCTGTGTTTGATATTTTGTTGCCGTAGCGGATGTAATAAAGAATGTTCGCAATAAAATGTCCACAATATTTTCTGGTTTTTCATTTTTGCGCTCTGTGTTTAAATTAACTCCAATGATCAGTTTTGCGCCCATATCGATCAAAGGGGAAATTGGTACGTTTTCTACTATCCCGCCATCAACTAAAAGCCGACCATTTATTTCTACCGGTTTAAATATTCCGGGAATCGCGGTGCTTGCCATCGTCGCTTGAGCCAAATTACCTTTTGTAAGAATTACTTTTTCCATGGTGACAATATCAGTTGCTATCATTGCAAGCGGTATATTAGCATCTTCAAGATTTACGTCGCCAATATGATCTATGATCAGTTCCCCCATATTCTTATTCTGAAGCAAACCCATATTTGAAAACGATAATCCTGAGATATCGACCCAATTAAGATTGTTGGCAATTTTTTCAATTTCTTCCCAACTTAGACCGAATGCATATAATCCTGATACGAAAGCACCGATACTTGTCCCGGCAATATAATCAATAGAAATATTCAGTTCATCTATAGCTTTCAAGACACCGATATGCGCTGCTCCAAGGACGGACCCACCACCCAATGCTAGGCCGATCTTTTGTTGTCCTTTTGAAAATTCTTCCCAGGAAATATACCAACTTCGTTTATATTCATTATAGTTCGATCCCCAAAGCAAACAGAATATAAATATGACAATAATAAATATTTTTCTAATTGTCTTCATTGTCTTTCCTATTTCATTTTAATATTTCAACTTCATAACAGAGTCTATTAATTATTTTTAGAAGGTTTGTTAACTACAACTTTACCGCAAATAATAATGGTAAATATTATTTTCTAAGAAAATATGCCAGAATAATCGCACTAGCTGCACCGATGACAGCGCCTATCAGCATAACGTTGAAAGATTCCCGTGCCAGATTGATTAATAACTGATCAACTCCTTCATAGGTCGCACCGCGCGTGAGTACATGGAAAAAAGGGAGTTTCCCCGAAAGAACTCCGCTTGGGCGAGATAAAAAACCGATCAAACCGCCAACAAGCAGTCCAAGTCCTCCTACTCCAATAGTTGATTTGCTAAATATTTTCATTTCAATTCTCCTTAAATTTATGATCAGCACACATAAGAATAGCTCAAATTATTAGGCAAACAATATCACCATAATACCAACAAGTGAGAGGCTAATTCATTATACAAGTATTAACTAAATTTAGATTTTAGTTCTTACTTTCAGAACCATACCGGCAGTAATGCTATTATAGTCATTACCTAAGGTTTCCATGTTATCACGGAGAAGAACGATCCATGCATATGAGTTGCCATAGAGTTTCTTTGAGATGCACCAGAGGCTTTCACCTTCTTGTACTGTATATGCTTCATATTCGTATACAGCTACTTCTTCTACATCAGTAGCATCTTTTTTCAGTGATAATTCTTCATAAGGATAGATCAGGTCAGGATCATCACCGATGACCTCAACATTCCAATCCCAGATCTCACGCCACATGGTTACAACACCATATTCTTGTAGAGCGATCTTCGTGAGGTAGTCGTTTGGTTGGATCATGTATTTGACCCATACATCTTCTTCAAGAGGTTCGACGACTTCTTCAGGAAGAACTTCTTCAACGGCTTCTTCGACGACAGCAGTTTCAACAACAGGGGCCACTTCAACTACCGGAGTTTCTTGAACAACCGGTTCTGGGGTGTCATTTACTACTTCTTTGTTACCACATCCAATAAGCATAAATACACTCAAGACGATGGCAAGTAATGGTAAAACGCGTTTCATTTTTAATCTCCTAAGTTTGTATTGATTGATGTACCGGAGCGATTTCCATCACTCCAAAGTATACATCGTTGCGGTTCCTGTGGGAACCTCGTTGGGGGCTTTTTTTGTCTTTGAGCCCAAATTAAATTAGAATGTATATCGGATGGTACCTGCTATGCCTGCCCAGTTAGTTCCCCAGCCGCCAATAATATCAAAAGCCGGTTTATAATCAAACGAAACAGAGATTGGGAAATTAATTAACGATTCAAAACTATATTCGATACCAATTATAGCATCAACACCCAAGGACACAGTGCTTGTTATGGCACTTGTACCAGATAAACCTGCATGTAATCCTAATCCCCAGAACCAAGTTAATCCTAAAGCATCACCGGCTGCAAAATGAGATTCATATAAGCCGGCAATCTTAAAACCGGAATTTCCAGCGGTCAATAGGAATTCTGTACCTCTGCCATCATTTAGTGTACGTGCAGAGATGCCTGAAAAATTTCCACCGCGTAAACCAAGTGAAAAGTTACCGCTTGCAGATGCCAAGGATACAGTGAGCACTAAGACCATAATAACCAATATCTTCTTCATTTTTTACCCCATGTTTTAAATTACATATTGCGTTGTCGTTTGATTATAATCACGCGGATGTTATTTCATCAGCGCGATCTTCTGTACATTCAACACATCATTGATCCGGATCTTCACAAGATAGATTCCCGTTGCCAGATTTGCGCCGTCAATTTTCAGATCATGAGAACCTGCTGCTAAAGAACCGTTGTGAAGTTCTCTTATCAAGCGTCCATTGATATCATACAGAACAACATTCACATTGGCGCTTACCGCAAGATTCAGTGGTACGATACACGCAGGATTGAAAGGATTGGGATAAGAAGCGCCAATGGAATAATCCTCGGCTACATTTCCCGCGCCTACTGTTGAGGTTGGAATCTCACTAGGTTGATTGATAGTATTTGATTCCAGTGTTATCGCTGATTGAGCCAATGCTCTTCCGTTGAATGATGCACCCGTTTGAAAATGAATGGCTGTTTGTGACAGAACAATACCTTCAAAATGAGAATTCGTACCAATAGTCATCTGACCGGCCAGTGCCCAGAAGATGTTCTGTGCCTGAGCACCATTGGCTAAAATGACACTAATATCCGAAGTCATGGTAATGTCGTTGGTAACCTGAAAGATCCAAACCGCATTTGAATCATGATTGGCATCGAGGGTAACGCCCGGGCTGTTTATTAAGAGAGTTGTGTTATAATTGTATACACCCGGCACAAGTGTTTGTCCGCTGATATTTCCGGCGTGCAGATTTGTGAAATCAACAGCTACACCATTGGCGTTTGTATACGCTGTGTGCATGTTAGCGACCGCTGTCGTAAGATTAGAAGGCGTTGGAGAAGTATAATCTGCTGCGTATACTTTTCCGGTCACCATTGCGGAAGTTGACCATACACCGCTCGAATCCATTATAAGATCAAATCCCGTAAGATACGTTGCAGCGGACGCGGAAACTCCCAAATCTCCCGTAATGGCAGATCCGGAAGTAGTGGATATTCCTGTTTCTGCCAGGATCACATAGTTGCCCGCAGCTCCAAGGTCTACCGCGGTTGCGCTCTTTGCAGCAGTCGGTATGATCATTGCAAGTGCAAGAACCGTTACTGCAAAATAACTTAGCCAACGACCCGAAATGATCGTTGAAATTCGTTTACATTTTTTCATGAAATTCTCCTAGGTTTGTATTGATTGATGTACTAGCCCATGAATAATTACAACCCACACAACGGAACTTTTATAGGGGAGTAAATCTCTGGTTCCGTTGGCGGGTTTTTTTATCTTATTCCATTCCTTGATTCTTAAGGAGTGGGTTCTGTAACCGTACTCTGATCCAATGCAATTGCGGATTGGGCTAAGAGCCTTCCGTTTATTGACGAACCGGTATTTAATATGATGGCAGTTTGACTCAAAACAATACCTTCAAAGTGTGCGGTTGTTCCCAAAGTTACCGTTCCGGCTACCTGCCAAAATATGTTCTTAGCCTGGGCACCACCGCTCAAAGTGACATTGACAGCACTACTGATACTAAGGTCACCCGAGATCTGGAATATCCAGACATCGTTTGCGGCACCGTTGATAGTAAAATCCGATGATGCGGTAACCGAGCTTCCCCAGTTATAAAGTCCGGAAGCGAGTGTTGATCCACCAATTTCTCCGGCACCCATATTAGTGTGGTCAGGTGTCGTTCGTCCGGCAGCGTCCGTGTATGCGGTTTCCATGTCGGAAATGGCAGTTGTCATTGTTGTAGGTGTGGGAGGAGTCATATCAGCCGCATAGATAAATCCGGTAACCTGTGGTGAAGTCGCATATCCGGTCGCATCCGTCTGCGAAAATCCGGTTATATAGGTTTCAGCAGCAGGGCTTATTCCAACGTCGCCGGTTATGATGGAAGCGGGAACGCTTGAAATTTCCGTTTTGGCCAATAATGCAAAGTTACCTGCAGTTCCAAGACTTACCGGTGCCGGACCTGATCCGCTGGCAGCAGTCGTGAAAGACCAAACTTTGTTTGTTGCAAGTGTATTGCCGGCAAGATCTGATACTGCTGCCATGATAGTGGCGGTATATTCAGTTCCCGAAACAAGATTCTCTGCCGGAGCAAAAATCGCAACATGGTTAGGAATGTCATATGTGACGGTTCCGCCTACCACGGTTGAACCACGTTTTAAGGTTACGTTTGTAGCTATGATCGTCGCATGATTCATCGCTTCACTGAAGCTTGCTCTGATGTTGCTATTGATCGCGACACCTGTGGCTGCATTAACGGGGATTGTCGAGCTTACCGTTGGTGCGGAAAAATCCAGTATTTGTCCGGTTGTAAAGCTCCAGACCTTATTTTCTTCCAATGCGTTTCCGGCTTCATCTGTTGCTAAAACAGTGATTGTAGCAGTATACTCGGTGTCATATGCCAGATTAGCTGTCGGATTGAATGTTACCGTATTACCGGAATAACTTATCGAACCGGCAACAGCCGTAGCTCCTTGCTTTAAGGTTACGCTCGTTGCTGTCATTGTCGCCGGATCCATGGTTTCGTAAAATGTTGCCGTAATGTTGCTATTGATAGCGACATCCGTGGCTGCATCTGCAGGTGCCATGCTTGTTACGGTCGGTGCTGTCGTATCCACCCGATTGCATCCGATGATGCCAAAAATGGAAAGAAAGACGACCATGAATAATAAACGTTTTATTGTTTTCATTTTTAATCTCCTAAGTTTGTATTGATTGATGTACCGGAGCGATTTCCATCACTTAAAATAATACATCGCTGAGGTTTCTCTGGAAACCTCGTTGGGGGCTTTTCATGTGCAGGCTTTGGCATCTCTGCATGTCTCCTATCGAGCAGATAGAAAGCTAAACGCACAAGGCGAGCCAAAATTCTCTGTAGGTGTTAATATTACTTTTCCCTCAGTTTTCGTCATTTTTTTTGTAGAAAGTTAAGATCATATTCCATAAATTGACTTTTTTTATTTAATTCGTGGTCGAATCATTTCTACACTAATGTATTGATGTGAGTTGATATTGTCAAGGAATAGTTTTTACAGATACTATTTCTGAAATAGAAACTGGTAACTGGTAAATACTGACGGGATGGTTTCGACAGTCTTCTAAAACCCTATATTTTAAAGCACTTAAACACCCTAAATAACAAAATAATTTTTACCAGCCACATTTTGGGTACTATCAGAGTATTTTAAATAATTTTACTCCACTATTAACCGAAGGATATTATTTTTTCCCTTTATTTGGCTTTATTTTTATAGAATTTCTATTGATCTTAATACTTTGCTTTCCCTTTTGATTTTTTACATTGAATTTTGATTTGATCTTATATTTTTCTTTGTGTGTTTTGTTAAGATTTTGTGGAGTATTTGTATCTATATTTAATTGAATTTTCTTTGCCAACTGAAAATTTATTTTTAAAAAAGATGAAGGAAGTTTGGCATTAATTTGCCATGTGTTTCCACTCATATAAATATAGGTGCCCTTCTTTAGGTCATAATACATATTATATTCCGGGAAATAGATATGCTTGATACTTTTTTTGTATCCCTTTGCCGGAGCCCAGGAAGGAGGATCCGCATAGATCTGGGTTGTGGATATAATTAGAGTAAGTAAAATCAATGATAGAATTTTCTTTAAGTTCTTCATGGTTATTCCTTTCTTTTATATTGTCAATTAATAAACCTTACTTTGAAATCATATAGATTAAGAAACCTGCCATAAACAAACCGATAATAAAAAATATTATAGGTCCTATGACAGAATAAATAATAGAGGTGCTTTGGATTTTCATTGATCATTCTCACTAACTAAATTAACATTTTTCCTACTCTATAGTTAAGACACATTCTTTTTGTAATAAGTTAAGATCGGGACTGTGCATAATTTTGTGCAAATGGTCTTTCAATCAAAATTCCTCATACGTCCCCGCTACGGTAAACCTTCGCATGGCATGCTTCAAAGAGTATAGTAAAGTAATTCAATGCTGTCTTCCAGTTGTGGATCGGGTGGCTCCATTTATTCGATGCATTTCTTATTCCTAATGCATAATAAGTAATCTATCCAGTCCTAACCTCCTGTAAATTAACACTTTGCTACGGGCTTGGAGAGAGGGGGAGAAGCGGAGAGGGGGCGTTCGGAGTTCGGAGTTATTGAGACAAATATAAGGTACTTGCCCTGCGTAGTTCCGATAAAGTCGGAACGAAGAAGGGCCGGTTCAACCGAAAGGGTCCCTACGGGAAAGTCCGGTTTTCGGTATATTAAGAACCCTGGAAACAACAACTTACAGGTTTTTTATATTGGGGTCAATCTAGTTGTATTGTAGATAAACCATTCTCTTCAATAATAACAGCTGCTTGAAGGGGAAAGTTAAGCTTATACCATTCTTCTGCTTTGTTCATCATTGAAATAAAGACAGCCTGTTTAGGATAATCGATTGTAATGTAGTGCTTTGCTTCCTTTGCAATTTCTTGGAAAAAATCATATGAGTTTTTATCGTTCAATTCATCGTAATATATATTCCGGATCATAGCAAACAGCCAACTAAGTTCTAATGCATATTTCCAGACCAATTCAATCTCAGCATATAAAATGTCTTCATAGTGTTCAGCGACCTGAATACTATACTGGTTGAAAAAAGTATCAGCAATAGGAATAACTTCAGAAAAAATATTTTCTAAAGTAATATCAATAAAATTACTGTTCATAGTATTTCTCCACGATTTTAGAAGTTGAATAACTTGATATACCATACTAATAATACGCAACAAATAAAAGAAGATTTTTTATATGCTAATATTTTCTATAAAGTATTATATTGAATTTAGGTCAATTTTTAATTATTATAGAAGTTACTATGAGCAAGACAATATCTGTTGACGATTTAAATCAAGAAATTCTCAATTTATGGGATACAGAAAAACGTGAATCAGAATTGGTTCCATTACTATATCCTGAATTTCAAAAGGGAGCTTTACTTGTTGTTGGGTTAAATCCTTCTTTTAGCACTAAAGGTATTAGAAAAAATATAAAAGATGTAAAACGTTTTGAACATATTGATAATATTCAAGAATATTTTTTGTGGGAGAAATATTCTATTGAAAAAT
>Ga0307992_1001269_pt1 | contig 15088 bp, 20 predicted proteins | sample EllFjometagen133_FD_203162 | JGI IMG/M metagenome (GOLD analysis project Ga0307992, IMG submission 203162) | Marine microbial communities from Ellis Fjord, Antarctic Ocean - #133 | ecosystem: Environmental > Aquatic > Marine > Unclassified | place: Southern Ocean | collected 2014-10-08
TGAGTTAGGTTTGATTTCGGGTATCCCGAAAAAGGAGGGTGACCAAGATACCCTTGAGGAACTTATGACAATAAGTGAGGAGGAATTAAGATTTTGGTCTGACACAGGTAAGGACTGTACGTATATGATTAATGATAGGGATACTTGGGTTTAGGTCATTTATCATATATTTATTTATATGGTACAACGAACAGAACAAACAAAAGAAAAATTCAAACAAGATTTCATCACTAAAGCTAAGAAAGTTCACGGTGATAGTTACACATATGATTTAGTTAGTTATTGTGACGGTGACCCTAATGTTAAAATAACTTGCCCAACCCACGGTGTTTTTGAACAGAGACCTAGTAACCATGTTAACAAACAAAGTGGTTGCCCCACATGTAGTGGGTTAAAAAAATTATCTACCGAAACTTTCATAGTTAAAGCCAAAAAAATCCACGGTGATAGGTTTAACTACGATTTGGTGGATTATAAAAATAGTAGAACCAAAATTAAAATTACTTGTCCAACACACGGTGTATTTGAACAAGTTCCAGCTAGTCATTTACAAAACATCGGTTGTTTGGTCTGTAGTGGTAAACACCATCGGACAACCGATGAGTTTGTGTTGGAATCAAAGTTAGTTCATGGTCACAAATTCGATTACACCTTAGTTGAGTATGTGAGTACTGGACTTAAGGTTGATATTATTTGTGGGGGTCACGGTAAATTCAAACAAACCCCACACAATCACCTACAGGGTCAGGGTTGTCCAGTGTGTCAGTCATCAAAGGGTGAGTTAAGTGTATCAAAATTCTTAGATGATAATAATATATACTATAAAAGAGAATACAGTTTTCCAAATTGTACCCATAAAAGGTTATTACGATTTGATTTCTACCTCCCAGACAAAAACATCTGTATCGAATATGATGGTATATGGCATGAAATACCACACCCAAAAGACTATGACGGTAATGGATTTAAGGGCACAAAAATTAGGGATAAAATTAAGGATAAATATTGTGTTGACAATAGTATTAGGTTGATTAGAATTAATTATGATGAAAATATTACTGACCACCTCAACCCATTAACAATGTAATTAGATATTTATATGGAAAGGTACAAATTATGTCTAAAATAAAGAGAAAACTAAAAAAGAAGGACTTAACTGAGTTGGTTGACGATAAGGGTGGGAAAATCCAAGGGGATAACCACATTGACCAATCCGATATGTCCGCTTCTTCAAAAGATACAACAGATGATGCTGTCAATAAAAAGATGGGTGGACAAGGTACTATGTACAGAAGAGTTTCATGGATGGATGATAAAGAGGAATCTTTAAAGGATGTCGCTAAGGGTAAAATGAAAGGTGTTTTAGAGGATATATTATCTAAGAAAAAATTCGATAAGGATGTTATTGATAAAGTTAAATATAGTAACGGGATACCTGACACTGACGTATTAAAGGAAACACACCCAGTATTGGTGAGGAAAATTGCACACATCAAAACCCTATTGGATAGAGGTGATATCGGTGGGGATGAGAAGGCGATTCTCCTTAACTCATTATTATCAGTTAATTTATCTGATATCCCAGTACAATATAAGAGAGAACTATCGAGAAAACTAGGTTACTAATCTTATGAAAAACATAAAACAAATTATAAAAGAAGAAATCAATGATTTCGATTGGGTTAAGAAACATGAATTCACCCATGAGGAGGTGATTCAATATATTATGGATAATAACATCACCGAATGGACCTTTGGGGAACATTGGGGTGGTGATTTGGATTTGGATGAGACACCCATCACATCCCTCGGAAATCTCCAATCCGTTGGTGGTTATTTGAATTTGTATGGGACAAAAATCACATCCCTCGAAAATATTCAATCAGTTGGTGGTGATTTGGATTTGTATGGGACAAAAATCACATCCCTCGAAAATCTCCAATCCGTTGGTGGTTATTTGTTTTTGGAAGGGACAAAAATCACATCCCTCGAAAATCTTGAATCCGTTGGTGGTGATTTGTATTTGTATGGGACAAAAATCAGTGAAACACATTCCGAAGAACAAATAAGACAATCGGTTCAGGTTGACGGTGTTATTTATATGTAAGATATGGCAAATTCAGAGTTAGAAAACAAGTACTGGGATTTAAGTGATGAGATGATTAATCACCTAAATAAAATATTCAACGCCTATAAGGGTGATGAGAATGTTGCTGGATATAAAAGGTTGAATGACCTTATTGAAAGTGGTGAATGTAGTTACCAACAAATGAAAAGGATTAAAAACTTTTTCGATACATACCATGGTACCACAAAAGAGACACCTTATTTATTGAATGGTGGGACCTTTATGAAACAGTGGGTTGATGAGTGTTTATCTAACGCTAGAAATGACGTTAAGGGTAAGAAAAAAGCCATGATGGATGTCGGGATGGGTAACCAATACCAAAAAGACGGTGGTTCTAGAGATATGGATTCTAGTGGTGAACGATTAAAAAAGAGTGATAATGGTGTGTCTGAAATGAACATCCTTTCCAAACTAATGTCAACAATCTACGGAAATACTAAAAACTTAATTTAATTCAGATATTTATAGATAAATAACAATAACTTAAAAAACATTTAATTATGCCAAATGGAGTAAGTATATCACCTATCGGAACAACCCCAGCGGATGTTCAAGACATGGGACCAGGAGCGGTAACGGGTCAGTTACCATCATTAAAAGACACATCTGACGCTATTAGAGCATCAATCACATCTTTTAATGAATTTAAGAATATCCCTAACCAAGGTTATTCAGCACAACACGTTGCAGCACAGAGTGATGGTGATGATGAAGGTAGGGGTGACGTTGGTAATAGTACTGTTGGTAACTCGGTGGACATTCAGACTAAAAATACGTTAGTATATTCTTCAGGGAATAAATACAAACCAAACGCTGGATACAACAATAACAACCCAGGTGAACAGTACTGGTAAACGATGTCGTTAGGTATTTACAATACATTACAGGAACTTATCTTAGAGGCCACTAGTCGGACTCAGGTTGAGGTTGCTATAGAAAAGAAACAACGTGTACGAATCTATTATAGAGGTGACGAGGGTGAGATATCTGGTTATCGAAATATAGAACCATATGTGTTAGGTTTATCTAAAACGGATAATCCAATATTAAGAGCTTGGCAAATTAACGGTGTCACAGATACCGAAGCTCCAATGTGGAAAACATTTAGATTAGATAAGATTACGGATTGGAGGACTTTCCCGAATTTCTTTCACACACCTATTTCAGATAGAGATAGGGCAGCACCAACCTATAGAGAAAACGGTGATGATAGTATGACAACAATTTATAAACAAGCAAAGTTTTAATGATGGACCCAAAATTAATGGCTATATTGAAGAAAGCGAAAGCAGTCGATACAGCGATAGTACAGAAAAATGGTGAGAGAAGAACACCACAAAGACAATCAAAACCAGTGGGTAGAGATTACTTCGATGAACCTGAGGTGGAATATCTAAGTGAGGCACCAGTAAACACATCAAAAAGTGGTGGTGGGGGTGGACTATTCGACCAAATGGGGGTTTCCTCAGGGGGTGGACCAAGTGGACCATCACCTATAAATAGAATGGATTCTAGTTCTTCAGCTTATGAGAGTAGTGTTGGGAGTTCGGGTTTACCCCCAGCTATAATGCAAGCCATGTTAGACAACCCGATACCCATCGGTGATAGTGGTACTGGTGTATCTGAAGACTTTATTCGGGAAATGAGTCCCAACTACGGTAAACCTAGTGTACCTGAATTACCACAGATACAAGAACAACAATTTGAAACCTACAATGAGGACGATGAGGGTGAGTATTACACACACCCAATACAAGGTGGTGATAAACCAAGGGGAATCCCTAACACACAACGTAGGCAAGTCACTGAACACACTGAGTTTGATGAATCAAGTATTAGAAAGATGATAGCTCAAGAAATAGCTAAAGCTTTACCCACTGTTATTGAACAATATTTCGATAAGAGGGTGTTGAAGGAGAACGTTAGTTTTAAAGCTGGTAGTACGACATTCTCAGGGACGGTGTCTCCTCTACCTAAAAAGAGGACTAAACCGAGAAATTAAAAACGTGTTACTATGAAAAAAGGATGTAGTTGTAAAGGAAAAAATGGTAAATGTGGTGGAAGACCAAAAACCACTAAATAATAACTAAAACCCCGACACATGTCGGGGTTTTTTATGCTTAATACTATTTTTTTTAGATATTCATTATTAAAAAAGTGTTGTGAGAATATGATTCCAAGAAGGTTGAATTATCCGAGAAATATGGTTATAATTTAGAGGTGGTTTGGGAACGTGATTATAAAATTGACCCGAACATAATATTTAATAAAATTAAAAAATATGAGTAAAATAAAGGTGCTGGTGATTCCCAGCGACAGGTCAGGTGTTTCGAAATTTCGCTCAGTAGAACCACATTTAAAATTACAAGAACTATATGGGGATGATTTCTTCGTTGAGATAATTACCGCTGGAACCGATGGTTTCGACTGGGACAATGAAAATATGTACAAGGATTTCGATGTTTGTCATTTCCACAGAGCGTTACCAATCATTAAAAATGGTCAGTTACAACCAGCGTATGGTGAAGACGCTGATGAATTATTCAAAAAATTTAGAAAACACGACATTAAGTTAGTGATGGATATTGATGATTATTGGATGGTAACGACAGACCACCCAGCTTACCATAGTTTGAAGGAGTCTAAAATAGATGAAAGTATCAAACACAATATAAGGGGTGTGGATTATGTCACCACAACAACACCACTATACGCTAAGTCGATTAGTAAGTTAAATAAGAACGTTATTGTATTACCGAACGCGGTAGACCCATCAGAGGAACAATTTCAACCAAGACCTGAACCAACGGATAAGAAAATGAGAGTTGGGTGGTTAGGTGGTTCATCTCACTTAGAAGATTTAAAATTAGCTAGTGGTAGTGTTTCTAGTTTTTTAGAAAAACACAAAGATGATACACAATTCGTTTTATGTGGTTTTGACCTTAGGGGTAGTATCAACGAACAAAATCGAGATACAGGTCAGGTGACACAAAGAAAGATTCGACCTGAGGAGAGTGTGTGGACTAATTACGAAAGATTATTCACCAAAGACTATGGTATTATAACACCTGAGTATCAGAAGGAGTTATTATCATGGGATGATAGCATAAACGGTAAGGATGAGAACTATAGAAGGGTTTGGACCAAACCGATTACCACTTACGCACAGAATTATAACCTATTTGATGTGTCTTTAGCACCTGTTAAAGAACACATGTTTAATGAGGCTAAATCACAGTTAAAGGTGATTGAAGCTGGGTTCCATAAGAAAGCTTTAATTGCTTCAGATTTCGGACCCTATCAAATTGACTTAATTAACGCACATGAAAGAGGTGGTGGTATTAATCCCGAGGGTAATGCTTTCTTAGTACAGAAAGTTAGAAACCATAAGGAATGGGGTAAATATTTAGAGATTTTATATAAAAACCCAGATTTAATCACACAGTTAGGTGAGAACCTATACAATTCGGTACAAAAATACCATATTGATGTTGTAACGAAGACACGTTCAGAATTTTATAAGTCTATTATGGGTGGTAAAGAAAATGAAACAAACGAATTAATTAAGGAAACAAATGAGATTTAATATAGGAAAATTATTATTCTTTGATATCGAATCAGTGTCCCAATATGAGGACCTGTATGATATGTCAGAGAGGGAATTAGATACTTGGATGAAGTATTACAATTCAATGAGAAAAAGGGTTACAGATGAATCTAGGATGGTTGGTCTAGTGGAGGAAACCAAAGAGTGTTACCAAGAGGTGTATAGACAAACAGCAGCATTCTTCCCTGAGTTCGGGAAGGTTGCTTGTGTTTCATTAGCTTTCGTCACTAAAGGTAAGGCTAAATATGAGTCGTTCTCAGGTGAGGACGAGGTTGAAATCCTTAAAGAGGTTAGGAACGTATTTAATAAGGTTGATGGTTTAGGTTTCGACTTATGTGGTCACAGTATTAAAATGTTCGATATCCCTTTCTTAGGTAAGAGATACTTTATCAAGGGGTTAAAACCACCAACATTATTCCCGAATCACAATACGAAACCGTGGGAAATGAGAACACTAGACACTAAAGATGTGTGGCAATTCGGAAATAATTGGGCTTTAGGTTCGTTGGATTTGGTTTGTACTGTGTTAGATATCGACTCACCTAAGAATGGTGACGTGAAAGGTGATACTGTAACGACCAACTATTGGGAAGGGAACCATGAAGCCATTAAGGTCTATTGTGAGAAAGATGTTAAGGCTCTGGTTGATATGATAACAAAACTAAATGATTTAAAGTAATGAGTAGTATTGAACAACAATTAAAGGAATTAAAGGAATTATCACAAATGGATTTCTTAGATGATACAGCAAGAGCTGAAATCGAAAAAGCTATATCCGTTATTGATAATATAGGTGTAGGTGCGTTTACGAATAATGACGGTAGATTACTCATCAAATACGTGAATAAATCATCTAATAAAAACCCTGTCTACTCCAAAGTGGGTGATTCGGGGTTCGATTTGAGGTGTAACATAAACGAACCCGTGACCCTAAAACCGATGGAGAGGAAATTGATACCAACTGGATTATTCTTTGAGTTACCACTTGGTTATGATATGGAAATTCGTTCTCGTAGTGGGTTATCATTAAAAAATGGTGTTATAGTATTAAATTCACCTGGAACGGTGGATTGTCAATACCGTGGTGAAATACAAATCATTCTAATTAATTTGGGTGGGGAAGATTTTACAATTAATTCAGGTGATAGAATAGCTCAAGGTTTAATAAGAACGGCGATAACCGACAATGTACTAGACTTAGCTGAGGTTACTGACATATTTAACGACACTAATCGTGGTTCAGGGGGTTTCGGACATACTGGTATTGGGTAGGGTGTCTTACCTAACTAAGGAATTCATTAAAAATAACCCGAATAAAATAGTTTACATTATTGGTAAGAACACAAAAGGGGTTAAATTAAAGGTGTACCAAAAAATGTATGACATCATTTTCTCAGACGAATTCATAAAAACCGAAGGGTGGAATGTTGGTTACGATGAAGGGTGTTTCTACTTTATAAAAAATAAGAAAAAATGAAAATACAAATAGATACAGACAACAAAACGGTAACCATCGAGGAAGATGTTCTTTTACACATTTTTTACGAACAAATAAATAGTTTATTACCAGGTGGTTTATGGAGGGAATACACACTTAAAGTTACTAAAATAACGGAGTGGATTAACCCCATAACCATTGATAGACCCTATACACCTGATGTAATACCGATGACAACACCCAACACAACACCATACCCTGGGATACAACCAATATGGTATAAATCACCACATACAACGAGTGGTGTACATAATTTAAATATTAAATACTAATTAAAATGAGTGTAGTAGCTGTAAAAGTGACAAAAAATAAAATCACCATCGGTGCTGATAGTATATTGGTATCAGGGTGGACACAAGAGAAAGATAAGTTAGCTAAACTTAATGAAGTCAACGGTATGATTGTTGGGGATGTGGGTGACGCACAGGAGGGGGCATTATTCCTTATCTTCTGTAAAACACATAAACCTAGGGAGGCTTCAGTGGAGGCTTTGGTTGATTTCATGTCCGAATTCCAGGATTGGATGAATAAGAAAATCGAAGAAACTAAATTAGATAACCAATACATTATCGTGTTAGATAAAAAAGTTTTCATGATGGAAGGTTTCTTTATTAAAGAAGTAACCGATTATACAGCTATTGGTGCTGGAATGGATTACGCTTTATCAGCACTTTACTTAGGAAACTCGGTTAAGGAGTCAATAAAGGCGGCTTGTCACTTGTCAATCTACTGTGAGGAACCAATTAATATAATAGAAATAGAAAAATAAATTATGATTAGTATAGTATTCTCAACGAGGACTGAAAATAAGGAATTTGTGGACCACATAAAAAAAACTTGTGGTGTCCCAAAATTAGATATAATCCAAATAGTTAATGACGGTGAAATGTCATTAACACAGGCATATAATAAAGGTTTAGAACAGTCTAAACATGATATAGTTGTTTTTTGTCACGATGACATATTGTTCGACACAAGGGGTTGGGCTCGTAAGGTTAAGTCGTTATTTGAGAAAAACCCTGAGTATGGTGTTATTGGTATTGCTGGTACCACCGATTTACTTGATGGTAGATGGTGGACATTAAAAGAATCCATGAACGGTATTGTAACACACCAGAGTGAGGGTAAAAAATGGGTTAGTAAGTACTCACCTGACCAAGGTAAGGAACTTAAAGAGGTGGTTGTTTTAGATGGTTTGTTCTTTGCTATAGATAAAACCAAAATAAAACACACTTTTGATGAGGAGTTTGATGGGTTCCATTTTTATGACTTATCTTTCTGTTTACCAAACCACCTTGATGGTGTGAAGATTGGTTTAACGACCCACATTAAAGTGGTTCACCTATCTATTGGACAAACAAACCAACAATGGGAAGACCACAAGGACAAATTCGAGGAAAAGTATAAAGATAAACTACCAATCAGACTAACTAATAATAAAACCTTTGATGAAAAGTTGATATTTGACCCATCTGAAATTGGTTTTGGTATGGTTACATATAACGCTGAGAAAAGAATTAGACAAAGTGCTTTTACCGTACCTGATTGGGTTACGAATTTCGTAATCGTTAATGATGGTACACCGTACCCTGATGATGCTTACCCTGAGAACGCACACATTATACAACATGATACTAATAAGTCCGTTGGTGCTGCTAAAACAACCGCCATCGACTACTTAATGAGGACCGATTGTAAACATATATTCATAATGGAAGATGATATCCTAATAAAGGATGAAAATGTTTTCGAGGAGTATATTAAACACTCACTAGTGTCTGGTATTAAACACTTAAATTTTGCCTTACATGGTCCCGCTAATAAAGTTGGTAGTCAGGGTTTTTCTGATTTAAAATCGAGAAAAGATGTTGATGGTGTCCCTAACCCTAGGATGGTTATACCATATAAGAATGGTGATGAGGGTAATGAAGATGTTAGAATAGCACTATACCCTAATTGTGTTGGGGCCTTCTCATATTATTATAGACCAGTTTTAGAGGATTTGGGTGGTTTTGACCCTAAGTTTAAAAACGCTTGGGAACACGTTGAACATACGTACCAAGCCATTAAGAAGGGGTATCACCCATCATTTTGGTATTTCGCTGATATAGATAGGAGTTGGGAGTATTTAACTGATATACCTAATTCCATTGAGGAGAGTACTATAGCACACACAGACACTTGGAACACTAATTTTAGGCTAGGTACCGATTGGTACAGGAAAAAACATGGGATGACACCAACTGAGACACCATTACAAACACCACAGGTTGTTCAACAACAATTACAACACATATACCAAAATAGAGGATAATGATAGATTTTAAGGACGTAACGTTTATAATACCAGTGAGATTTGATTCACAAGATAGAAGAGATAATTTCAAAACCTCGATAGAGTATTTACTGAGGAATTTTGATACAAATATAATTGTGTTAGAGAGTGATTCGGTATCGAATGAGGGGTTCGTTAAGTCCGTATCCAACGAGGTTAGATATGTATTTGAGGAAAATGGTGAGAAACTATTCCATAGGACTAAGTTACTTAATGACATGACTAAAATGGCTAACACAAATATTATAGTTAATTATGATGTAGATGTTATCTTTAAGGTTGTGGAGTATGTTACTTCTAGACAAAGAATATTAGACGGTAGTACCATTTGTTTCCCATACGCTGGTAAATTCTATGATATACCGAAACGATTTTTTGATAAGGTTCAAAATGATGAACTAGAATCAATACCACTAGACCAATGTACACTATTTAACCCAAATTCAGTTGGTGGTGCGTTCTTCTTCGATAAAACTAAATATGGTGAAATTGGTTGGGAGAATGAAGATTTCGTATCGTGGGGTCATGAAGATTTTGAACGCGTTGTTCGTGTTAAGAAAATGGGTCATGTGGAAAGTAGGACAGACGGTGTGTTATACCACTTGACACACTCAAGAACACATAATAGTTCTGACCAAAACCCATTTTTTAAATTTAATGGTCAGGAGTTCCATAGAATTAATAATATGGGTAAAGAGGAATTAACAAATCACATAAAAACTTGGACATGGACATGAAAATTTCTATATGTATACCCACATGGGAACAACACGGGAAAGGAGACCAATTCCTAAGGGAGTTACTGATTTCTATAAAGAACCAAACATTCACTAACTTTAATGTGGTCATATCGGACCACAGTGAGGGTGATGATATACGTGGGGTTATCGGTGAATTTGATATGGATTTTATTTATATCAAGAATGTGGTTAAACGTGGTAATGGGCCAGCTAACACTAATAATTCACTAATACATGCTGATGGTGATATCATAAAAGTGATGTTCCAAGATGACCTATTCGTTGACACCAACGCACTACAATCAATTCACAATACTTTCATTAATGAAGGTTGTAAATGGTTAGTTAGTGGGTGTAATCACACTAGTGATGGTAAAGTATTTAACAGGGAAATGATACCCTCATGGAATGATAGAATCATAAAGGGTGTTAACACAATAAGTTCCCCATCTGTCTTATCAATTAAGAATAACGATATCCCATATTTTGATGAGGATTTGGTTATGTTGATGGATTGTGATTACTACTACCAGTTGTTTTTAAAACACGGTGAACCCTATATATTAAGTGAGACACAAGTAAGTAATAGAACACACAAACACCAAATTAGTTCCATGTACAGTGGTAGTTTGGTTGATGAAATAAAACACACACAAACCAAATATGAAATACTTTAGTGTAATATTACCATCATATTTGGGTGACTACACTTGTGGTGAACACGAGTCAGCCACCAACAGGTCGTTCAAACTAAGGCGAGCCATAAATTCGTATCTTTCTCAAACATTTACCGATTCGGAACTTATTATCGTATCAGACGGGTGTACGGAGACAAATGATATCTTAAGGGAGTATTACCACAAGGAAACAATGTTACAAAGAAGGATTAAAGTGGTGAAGTTGGACAAACAACCAACGTTCAGTGGCGTAGTTAGACAAAATGGGTTAAATAAGTCAAACGGTAAGTATATATGTTATTTAGATTCCGATGATATATTCGGACCTAATCATCTTAAAATGTTACACAATAACATTGAGGAGGACGATAATTTTGAATGGTTCATGACCCCACATTACTATTTCGATGGATTAACATTCACCAAAAAACAAGTAAAAACTGAAGCTGGGTTTATTGGTACAAGTAATTTCTGTCATAAAAGTGACTTACCTATAAAATGGGCTGACGGGTATGGTCACGATTGGACAACAATTGAGACGGTACTTAATAAGAGATATCGGGAGATTGAGGGTGAATATTTCGTGTGTCACGTACATAATGAGGGTATTGATTACTAATGGAAGATTTTCTTAACATATTCGACACAATTTATCTAATAAATCTAGACGAACGTACCGATAGACTAACCGATTTCTATAACGGGTTACGAAAATTAGGTGTGAGTGATGAATTCATCACAAATAAAATAAAACGTTTTTCAGCCATAAAACATGTGAATGGCACTGATGGGTGTACCGAATCACACATCACAATATTAAGAACGGTTAGGGATTTGGGTTTAAATAATGTTTTGGTACTTGAGGATGACTGTGAGTTCATTGATGAGTACCTCCCATACCTGAACCAAGTTGGTGAGGATATCACCAAGAAAGAATGGGATATCTACTATTTGGGTTATAACTCACACATTAAGTTAGATAAAGTATCTAACAACAGTGTTAAAATTAAGAATTGTTTCTCCACCCACGCTATAGTTTATTCTAAAAGTGTGTTCGATGTTATAATCGAAGAATATAACAACGGTGTGATTAAAATTTTAGATGTACACTATCGGGATAAAACCCAAGAAACCTATAATTGTGTTGGTTCTTTACCTATATTATGTACACAAAGTATAGGACTTTCCAATATAGAGAATAAAGTGGTTAATTATGGGTTCATAGTTGACCGATTTAAAGAACACACAAAACATTTAACATGGTAACAAGTAATTTAATTGGTGGTTTAGGTAATAAGTTATTCCAAATAGCCACCACATATTCATTATCATTAGATAACAACACCAACTGTGTGTTCGAACCAACTAACGAGTCTAACGACCATAACAACATTAGTTTATATAATGATAATATTCTACGTAATGTTGTGATGGGGCCAACCATAGTTAACCACCATTATATGGAACCTAATTTTCATTATAATGAGATACCATATATGAACAATCAACACTTAATGGGGTACTTTCAAAGTGAAAAATATTTCACACACAATAGGGGTAAGGTGTTGGAATTATTTTCGATAGATGATATATCAAAAAAATTAATTAGTGACAAGTATGGTGGTGTGTTAAGTGGGAACACATGTTCGTTACATGTAAGACGTGGTGATTACCTTAGATTACCCAATCACCACCCAGTGTGTGATTTAAGTTACTATAATGAATCCATAGAATTATTTAGTGGGGACACAACATTTTTGGTTTTTTCTGATGATTTACCTTGGTGTCGGGAAGTGTTTAGTGGTAATTTTATTTTTATCGACGGTAATGTTGATTACATAGATATGTGGTTGATGTCATTATGTAAAAACAATATAATAGCTAATTCGTCTTTCTCTTGGTGGGGTGCGTGGTTAGGTTCACCTGAGGGTAGAACTGTAATATCCCCCACAAAGTGGTTTGGTTCAGCTGTCTCACATAATACTAAGGACCTAATACCTAGTAATTGGTTAAGAATTTAATTAATTAGGGTTGAGTTTCATTTGAAAGTGGACTATCATTAATTAATGGATACAGAAAATTTTTATAATAAACTTTGTCAGTTAGATTTTGATAGAGAATATACTTTTAGTAGGGGTATTGTGGACATAAATGAACATTTACCCACTCTAAGAAAATACGCGTCAGAATGTAATCACGTTACAGAGATGGGTACAAGATTCGCGGTTTCAACACACGCCTTATTAATCGGTAAACCAAGTAAGGTTGTCGCTATCGATTTAAACAAACATTTCTACACACCTTACGAGAACGATGTTAAATTATTCGCTGAATCATGTGGTGTTGAATATGAGTTTATTGAGGGTGATGATTTGAATATGGATATTGAACAAACTGACATGTTATTCATTGACACGTTACATACCTATAATCAGTTATCTAAAGAATTACGTAAACACGAAAAAAGTGTTAATAAGTGGATAATCTTACACGATACAATAACTTTTGGTGAACGTGATGAAGATTTTTACCGTAACGGTAAAATAAATGAAGGTGTCTCAACCCAAGAGGTTACTAAACGTGGTTTATATGTAGCTTTAATAGATTTTCTTACTGAGAATAAGGATTGGGTCATTAAGGAACACTTTACTAATAATAATGGTTTAACCGTTATTGAGAGGGTATGATAGTTACCGAAATATATAATGGACAAGGGTTAGGGAATCAACTGGCTTGTTATGTCACCACAAGGGTGGTGGCTAAGGATAAAGGTTACGATTTCGGTATTAAACACCCTGAGAAATTTAAGTGTTTAGATTTTATGAACCTAGATTTTGGGTTACCTGTTGTTGGTGGAACTATTCCAATGGAGGGTCAACCACCCATCACATTACCTGACGGTATACGACATTATTTTAGAGAAAGGGATACAAGACACCCAAATGGTAGTGATATACGTATAGATGACCCTCTATTAAATGTGATACAAGATAACACCAAACTAGACGGTGTTCTACAATCAGAGAACCAAATTATACATAGAAAAGAGGATATCAGACAGTGGTTAAAAATTAAAGAAGATAAAGAATGTTATGACTACGCTAGTGACGACATATGTGTATTAAATTTTAGGGGTGGGGAATACGCTAGTGTTAGTGATTTCCACTTACCTAAAACATATTGGTCTCACTCTATCGATAGGATGAGGTTGATAAACCCTAACTTTAGATTTGTTGTTATAACAGATGATGTTGAAAGAGCGTCACAATATTTCCCTGACTTCGAAGTCCATCATTTTGATATAGCCAAAGATTTCTCGATAATTAAAAACGCACACTACTTAATACTATCAAACTCTAGTTTCCCATATTTCGCTACATTACTTAATGAAAATGTTAAATACATTTTAGCCCCAAAGTATTGGGGTAGGTATAACATTTCTGATGGTTATTGGCATTGCGGTTATAATATATTTAGAGACCATAATTACTTAGATAGAGAAAATAATTTATACACTTATAGTGAGTGTGTTAGAGAGTTTGATGAATATAAAATAAAAAACCCACAATTATGGTAAATAAAAAATTATTAGTAACTGGTAAAAACGGTTTGGTTGGTTCTGAGATGAAAGCTGACATTACGGTTGGTAGAGAGTTTGATTTAAGGTCACCCAATGAAACGGATAGGTTAATTACAACCCATAAACCAACACATGTTATACATTGTGCAGCTAAAGTAGCTGGGTTAGGGGGTAATATGGCCGCAATGGGTGAATATTTTTATGATAACCTAATGATTAACACTAACGTAATAGAGTCTTGTAGGAAAAATGGTGTTAAGAGACTGATGGTATTCTCGTCTACTTGTGTGTTTCCAGCGGATGTTGTGTACCCACTAACTGAGGATAAAATCCATTTAGGTCCACCACACGAAACTAATTACGGTTATGGTTACGCTAAAAGAATGGCTGAGGTACAAATCAAAGCGTACAATCAACAATACGGTACTGAATATTTCACAGTCATACCTTGTAATATGTATGGACCTAATGATAATTATAATTTAGAAACTAGTCATGTCATACCATCCTTAATCCATAAAGT
>Ga0307992_1001270_pt1 | contig 15077 bp, 13 predicted proteins | sample EllFjometagen133_FD_203162 | JGI IMG/M metagenome (GOLD analysis project Ga0307992, IMG submission 203162) | Marine microbial communities from Ellis Fjord, Antarctic Ocean - #133 | ecosystem: Environmental > Aquatic > Marine > Unclassified | place: Southern Ocean | collected 2014-10-08
GTACCTATGAGAGCATATAAATGACTAGCAACTTGGCTGTCTTTTCTCCTGTGTTGGATGGTAGATGGGGTATTTTCCCATTAAAAAACAATGAGTCGCCTTCTTTGAGTTTTACTATCTCATCACCTAAGTGATAATCAAGACTGCCCTCCAAAACAAAAATGAACTCATGTCCGTCGGTGGTGACATAAGATCTGGTTGACTTCGGATCAATTAGTAACAGATTTATGGCACAAGAGAAGCCAGGAAATACATGATCGTGAATATTATAGTATTTGAAGCCTGTAGATTTTTCTTTTTCTATTAAAGAATAGTCCTGTTTTTTAATGTAGGTATAGTCGTTTTCAGTGCTTGGTGCAATATCCTCAAAAAATTCACTTAAATTAATATTTAAGGATTCAATTATTGCTAATAACACGGGCAGTGAGGGAATTGTTCGACCGTTTTCAATTTTTGAGATCAAACCGTTGCTTACATTTGCTTTTTCAGCAATTTCTCTAATTTTAGTCTTATTGCTGAGACGCGTTGATTTTATTTTTCTACCGATTTGAAGTAAATATGGATTTTTGTTCATTTTTAGTCACTTATCATAATAGTATATTTAAATTAATAGATTGAACGGATCAACCACAACTTACCTCATAGCATGATTCACTTTCTAATTTAAGATTTTCTGATTTATATTGCAGTAAAATTCAATCAATCCGGTTTAATTTTTTGAATAAATAGTAGCATTAAGATTCGTAAGTTTCATGATCGATCAGGAGTCATTGAGTCGAAAGCTGATCAATGTTAACCTTTACGTCCTCAAAAAGTTGTTCTCCATCTTTGTCAATAAATTCAGCTATGAGCGTTGGCGGATTGACGGTCGCATCCATCGTTATTTTCATGAAGGTATGGGGATGGACTGCATCACGAATGAGATCAGGATGGGGAACATTCAGTGAGGCTATAGTTCTTCCGTGAATTGGTGATGTAATAAACTGGTAAAGCGGATAACCTACCTGCTCTTCAGTTTTATATTTTAGAACCCGGGACACATGGATATCGCCGCCAATAAGAACTACACCAGAGATATTTTCCTCGCCAATATAGCTAAACAGCGCATCGCGCTCATACAGATATGTACCCCAGTCATCCTTTTCCTTATTTTCCTTATCGTCCCAAATCATTCCACAAGCAATGAGCTTGAAGGTTGCATCTGAATTTCGGAGTGCTTCTTTAAGCCAGCGCCATTGTGAATTTCCAAGCAAAGTTTTTTGGGTGGAATCAGCAAAGGATGGCGCAGTCCAAGACCACCACCGTGTATCTAACAGGAAGACCTCGACAGGACCATAGCGAAAATTAGTGTACACCCCTTCTTGCCCATCACCAAAAGATTTATTCGGTCGGTACTCGATAAAGGCTTTCAAGGAATTCTCTTTCCCTGGAAGCAAGCCATCGGAATCGTTTTTTCCAAAATCATGATCATCCCATGTTCCCCAAAATGGTGTATATCTCATAAGATTTTGAAACTCAGTAACGCTCGAGAACTCACGGTACCGACGTCTTTGCACTTCCAATATGGTCGAATCAATGTAGGGCGTATCACCAAGGAGAACCAATGCGTCTACGTTTGATGATGCTATACGGTTCCAGACAGCTCTGCTACCATCACCATCGCTGGCCCCAGACCCAAAAGCAATACTCACTCGTGAGGCTGTGCCAATCGCAGGTGATGTTTTAAAAACATACTCCTCTCCACCAGCTATGACCGATTCTTGAATACCTAAAATTCTACGAATCCTTTGGAATCGGTGTGTGCCACTTGTCTCGCCCTTCATAATCCGATATTGATATTGTGTATTTGGTTTTAAATCTTGAAGCTTCCAAGTGAGGCACAAATCATTGTCTTTCACAGCCTCTGACTGGCAAGTATTCCATTTGCTATTACCAATCGGTCTATATTCTGCAGAATAGATTCCTTCAGATGATACACGAGCCCAGATAATTGAAGATTCAAAGTCTGTATGTCCGATCAATGGACCAATCATTTGATTACTGACTTCTTCAGATACCAAACATGTTGGTATCAAAAATAGTTGGAACATGAGTACAGCAATAATTGTCGAAGGGGATTTCATCTCTCTCTCCTTTTAAATTTAATTCACATTAGATTTTTAATTACTTGTTGAAGCAGAGTTATATATATCCACAAAAACATCATGGATATAGGTCTCTGTTGTTTCTTGAATACACAATTGGTTATTACTCTTTGAACAATATGCATCCCATTTAGCATTGGTTGAACCTGTGATAGTATGATACACATTGCCACCAGAAAGATGCTCACTAAAAGTATAATTTTTTGCATGGGTTGGAGCAGCCCATGTTAATTCACCTAAATCCCCAAACAAAATTTGCGCTAAATTATTTGAATCCCGGTGAATTGCACTTTTAATACTGATGTTGTCCAGCCCTTTTAACTCATCATACAGTCTTCTGCCAAAAGCATCTGTTTTTAAATGATACATGTTTATCGTCATTTCTTTCTCATACCCATGGCTCTTCATGCTGTTGACTACCTTTGCCACAGGATTATTTAATGTATCCCAGGCACTTACACTGAATTCACTTGGAATTGGGAAAAAATAGGCACCAAATACTTCATCATGGTAATTCAGGTTTGCATTTTGATGATTATACTCGCCTTCATAACGCACTGCATTCCAGAAAGCAGTGCGATCACTTGTATTTTCCCATATTTTTTCGAAGTAACGTAAGTAGGCATCATATAAGCCTCTGTTCCCACTTATTAATATTCCGCTTTGAACCCATTCATGTCCAATGGGTATTCCATTATTATCGTGGGGATCAACATTGGCTGAAGCTATATATACTTCATTTAACATTGCAGGTCCAGTTTGAGGCTGATAATTGATTAATAAATATTTGTTGTGATGTTGCCCAAATCCAGATCCCTCTACCCAGGATACTTTTTTATACGAAAAGTAATCAGAAACATACTCAGTTTCTGATCCAATGCATTGATCATCCGAGTACACGTTGAGATAGTCTGTTATTCCCATATCATCTGACGGGTTGTGATAAATTAACCTTGTATTAATTTTGAACTTGGCCGCCTTAATTATTGAAAGAATCAATTTTTCAGAATTTTCTCCACTGTGGTCATAACCGGAGACTTTTCCATAGCTGACGTGTTTTGGATTAAATCCAATATATACATTTTTATCGATTTTATATATGGCAAAATCTATGTTAATCTGGGCTGCTGGATATTTCTGCTTATAAGAGATTGCTCTGTTTATTAGATCACAGTACTTGAGAGTTACGGTATTTATGGAATCAGAGGGTTTATAGGAGTATGCTTGAACATTTACAGCCTGCCCATCAGCTTCCACAGCATATGGTTCAGCTAATGAGTATTTATTAATGATGTCATCAAACGGGTCATTAACGTCATAATCCTCATATGGAATAATGATATTTTGTTCTTCATAATCACGAATTACTTTTTCATCATTATCAACATCAGGCGTTTGACAAGAGCACATGACATTTGCCAATACAAGATAAACAAATACCAGTTTATATTTTTTCATCAATATCTCCATTTTTAACGCTTCCAAATATTAAATAATTATCCAAGAATCGAAATCACAACTGTACCAACAGTAATAATTGAAGCACTGACCAGCCTTCTGTACTGGTCTTTTTCCTTCAGGATAAAGGCTCCCCATAAAACAACAAAAACAATACTTAGTTGACGTAAACTGATAACGTAGCTCACACTTGACATCGTAAATGCGATCATAATTAAGGCGTAACCATAAATACCAAAGAATCCATTTATTAATATGTTTCTTTTATTTAATTTCAATTCTTGGTTGATCTTCGCATAATCTTTTTTCAGAATGATATAAATTGATAAAAACAGAAACCCGGATAACATGTGTAAAAAGACAAACTGTATTGGATGGATCATATCAACTATCGCCTTGTCAGCAATTGAATACGCAGTTATAAAAACTAATCCTGCAAGGGCATACTTAATGGATTTATCATTAATAACAATTTTCTTAAAAAAGGGATTTTTGGATATACCAATGTGATTGTAGCTTAAACTATATATTCCAACTGTCACAAGTATTATTCCAATTATACCGCCGATTGAAGGTTCTTCCTTTAAGAAAATGACTGCAATCAGTAAAACTAGCGGTGGCGATGACCGCATAATTGGATAGGTCATTGTTATATCCCCGTGTTCATATGCTTTAGCAAGATATATCCAATAAAAGCAATGAAGAAGTCCAGATATACTGCTTAAACTAATAATGGTGAGATAATCTAATCCATAATCACTGGAGAAATAAAGATACACTGGGGAAAAATAAAGCAGTCCGAATAGCGTGTACCACCAAAGAAATATTATTTTGTCCGATGATTGCTTTGTTAAAATGTTTCTAACCGAATGGAATATAGCTGATACTACTACAAGTAGAATCGCAAGCGTATTCATGATACACACATTTGCAAGATTTGATTCCTATATCCCATCCAGTATGAGTACTTCTAATTTTGTGAATGATTACTTTTAATTCTGTTCACAAGAACCAATAGGTACAGTTAACATTTCAACTAAGATCGATCATTGCTGCGGACAATATTTTGTGAAAGTAACTCTAATAATTGTTTAAGATTGAAAATTTGTGGGACTGAAAACTCTTGATTCGGCCAGTTCCGTTTCACACTTTCATGTTTTAGCCATACTGGTTGCAATCCGGCATTACTTGAACCGATAACGTCATTTTTCCAATCATCTCCCACATATATTGCGTCTGATGGATTAATCTCAAGTTGATCTAAACAAATTTTAAAGGGCCTAGAATCTGGTTTAGCTGGAATAGAATTTTCACCAGCAATTAAGATGTATTGAAAATAGGAATCGAGAATCTTGAATCCCTGCAAAAGATGATTGCTGGAACTGTTCGGTTGACCTTGTGAATTTGAAATGAGACCCAGTTTATATCTTTTAACTAATTTACCCAGTACCATCAAAGTTTCATCGAATAAAAAAGTATGCTCATTAACCTGCCGCCAATAATCTTTTTCTAAATCCTCTAGAAAATCTTTTCTAGGCTTTTTGCTTAAATTGTTACACAATTCTTGCCAGATAAGTAATCTTGAATTACCAGATTTTGCCATAAATTCTGCTCTGATCTGGCGATAGATTTTTAAATAATCTCCCCAGTCATCCAGTTCGAGAGAAGAGAATATCTTTTTTTGGGCATTCTTCTCCGCATGGATAAATCCCTGCGAGGAATCAACAAGAGTTTGAGTAAAATCGAATATAATTGCTTTAATCATTGTTGTACAGTTTTACAGGCCCACATAGTAAATGAACATATTAGGTATTATGAATAAATCCTCTGCTATTCAATTTCTTCAAGTACCCTCAATTGAATACAATTACCGTCTAGAACATTTGTCACTTTAGTAGAATGCCCTAACAAAGGAGGTCGTACTGGGCATTCTACCGAAAGTGGCTTTGAATATAAAAATGCAAGGCGTGCTAGCTAATCACGTCCCCATTTCTTCAAATAATCCCCAAATATATCTTCATCCGTAGGCACGAATTCCTTGATAGGAACTGATAACCATGAGTAATTCAAGAAATGTTTCCAGGTAATGTTTTCACTGGTATTATTCTTAGCCCAGGTACCACCACCCAACGAATCGGTGAAGGGTTGACTGTTAAACCAACTGCCGCTATTTGCCATGGCATGGGGCATATTACAGTTTATTCGCCCAACATTAAGTTGAATAGCCAGTTCAGTTTGACGTTCTTCTTTATTACTGTGCAAAGAAACAGAATGGCCTTCTCCAGAAAATTTCAGCATAGCTTTAATTCGATTAATCATCTCGCTATAATCAGTCCATTTCCAAACAGTCAGTACCAGAGAGATCTTTTCACCGGAAAAGCGGTCTTCTGGTCCAGGCTTTTCACCCATAACCATCAAAAAACGAGTCCCTTCAGGTATTTCAATTTGAGCTTGCTTAGCCAGATAATTAACCGGTTTAGCAACTACGTCGCGATTCAAATTCTTACCATCTGGCCAATAATATGTTCTTAATCGTTCTCGTTCCTCAGTCGTACACAGATAGCCACCCACTTTTTGCAAGGCAGACATCATTTCATCAAAGACACACTCTTCAATGGCAACGGCATTTTCGGATGAACAAGATGCTGAATTATTCGCAACTTTAGATTTTACGATTTTTTCAGCGGTGGCATCAAAATCAACGGTGTCATCAATGATGGACACAACATTGCCTGCTCCAACTGTTTGACTTGGCTTCCCCGCTTGATGAACTACTTTTGCCAAAGCAGCCCCACCAGTAGCGACTGAGAAATCACACAATTCCATGAGCTCAACAGTAGATTCTTTGCTGGGTTCACCAAGGCATTGCATCAGATCGGCTGGAGCCCCAATTTTTTTTAATGCATCCCTTCCAATCTTAACTGCTAAATTAGTACTACCCTTCGTCCGTGGGTGTGGGGATACAATCATTGCGTTACGTGTCTTCAGAATATTGACACCTAATGCAGTAACAGTTGATTCAGGATTTGTACATGGTACAATATTAGCGATCACACCAATTGGTTTAGCAAATTTCTTTAAGCCCTTTGCTTTATCTTCGCTAACCATACCACAGGTTTTTACATCACGCATTTGCCATAGGCTGCCACGTGTTTTAGATTGGATCTTTGCAACTTTATCCTCATAAACACCAATGCTGGATTCATCTACAGCTAACCTAGCCATAGCCATTGCACTTTCTTTCTTTGACCAAGCCCATCCGACAGCATTCACCATTTCGTCGACTTTATCCTGCGGCCAATATTCAATTTCCTTGAATGCTGCTTGAGCTCGCTCATACATTTTATTAATATCTGATGACATTAAACTAATTCCTTTCTTTACAATAGAAGCTATAATTTATTGTTTGTTTCTTCTGATAGTGCTACAAACCGATCCACAGAAGATTCTATTTTCCGATCTTTTTAATTCCGGTCTTTTTGCTGGGATCTTCAACTTCCTCATGGATTTTGTAACCTGTCCCAAAGTATTGTTCGCCCCTCTTCTCAAATTCTTCAGACCATTCTTTTAACGAATGTGTTTGAGCACTTTTAACGTGTTTTGAACGTTCCTCTAATGGTGGAACTGGTCGATCATCAGGTCCATCGTAACACTCTTTGGGGGTCAAAGTTTCACCAAACCGGTTAAATCCATCTCCACGTTCAATTTCTTCGATATAGTGAGCTCCGGCAGCAAATGAACGGGTAATGGCAATGATAGCCCAAATTGCCTCAGGGGTGAAGCCCAGATCCATCATCGTTGCACCCATAGCACCAACCATGTCTAGTTCAACTGGCTTGGTTTTTTCTTTTTGGGCCACTTCCATAATCTTTTCTGTGAATTCAATGTATTTGCCAGAAACGCCCAGTTTTTTAGCCCTAGCAATCATTTTCTTGGCGGCAGGATCTTTGACCATTAAATCTGACATACCAAAACCTTCATCATCAAAATCTGCCTTAACCATAATTTCGGCCATTTCAGAGAGAGATATATTCTCGGCTTCAGCTTTTACTAAACTGTCCTCCAGTCGATTCCCAAAAGCGGAAAATGCACCATAAGCATGACCAAAAGCTAAAATAGATGCCCCTGCTGCTTGTGTTAGGAATGTCTTAGATTTGGCTACCAGTCGAGACATCAATGCTGGCATGGAAAGGCCATCTTCCAGTGCTAAAATCATAATGTAGCTCAGCATCTTTTCTTCATTAACACTTGGAATACGCGCTTGGTAATCAACAAATAAAACATCAACTAACCCATAGCCTTCTTCCATTAGTTCAGTTGTATCATACCCCCTGGAGACTATCCTGTGAACGTTCTTGTAAGCTACTTCCGAAGCCCACTGAAAGGGAGCTCGCTCAGTATCTCTGCTAACCGTTCCATATTCACGATCAGCATATATAAATGGCATCCGGGGATCATCTAAATTGCCAATTTTCTTTTTTATATTACCCATTGTTTATATTCTCCCTCTTCTTTTTGCTGCTTCGCATATTCTGCTCGCTCTTCCTGAGTTGGAACAGGTCTATCATCTGGGCCGAGATACTTAATCATGCTCAAATCAAGCATTTGAACCATGGGTTCTGATTTTGAGGCCGCCCAGGCTCGACCTTTTTTCATGTTGTACAAGGCATGAGCTGCACAACTATATCCACGGGAAACACTTCCTATACACCAGGCAGCATTCGGTGCAAATCCGATATCACATAAAGCAGTGTTACCAGCTCCAACTACATTTACGCCAACGTGCCCTTTACCATCGGCTTTCCGTCTGGCATGGAAATACTTTTCAACAGCGCGTTGTAATTCTAGATAAACGCCTCCTACTTCCAACTCTTCCTGCTTCGCATGCAAGGGTTCCGCACGTGGATCACTATCAACATGCTGGGGCTGCCCCATTCCCATGACGGGTTGCCCAACATCAAGATAATCATCGACTAATATTTTTGCTATTTCATCAATTGTTTTGCCCTCTTCCTTGGCACGTTTCATATACTTGTTCAGCATATATCCATGCGCAGCGCCGGGACCATGTACGCCGCCAAAAGTCATGATTGAAGCTGCTATTGCTGTCGGTAAATTCGGGCGACCGGTAATCACACCTATTGCTGCTGCTGCAGATGGTGACATAGAATGCTCTAGAAAAACACCCATTTCATACTTCAACATCTTTTCTTCATTTTCAGTAGGTATTCGATTTTGGAATAGGATATACATTGCATCATAAAATGAATATCCTTCCTCGGCTAACTCACTCAAATCATAACCACGGAGAACCGTTTTCTCTTCCGTTTTATATGATATTGATGTGGCTTGGTTTAATACTTTTGTACGATCCATATTCTCTCCTGATAATACGTTAATTTATAAAAGTTATATCACCGTCTGATTATTAAGCCTATTATTGCACTAAAAATACAAGCGACCCCAACTATTGGAAAGACCATAGCTGTGTTTTGACCGTTGGACATAATTACCCAGCCAATTAATGGATTTACCAATCCCGCAAATAAATATGCGAAAAAGTCCAGGAGACCAACACCCGTACCAGCTCGTTTTTTGCCCAATAAATCTGGTGCTAAAGCCCAGAATGCAGATTGTGACCCATATGCGAAAAACCCGGACAAGAATAAGACTGCAATTCCCAGCCAGGAGTCTTTGGGTAAAAAATACATTGAAAATGTAGCAGCCGCTGCTGCAGTCATAAACGTAACTATTAGTTTCCAACGAACACCTTTAAATATTTTATCTGATATCCACCCACCTAAGACAGCACCTAAAGCCATACCTATGGGTAGTGCTATACTTATCCAACTACTGCTCGAATTTTTCCAATCATTGCCTAGAAAATGCACTGGAACCCAGAATAATAAACCATAGCGAGCAGAGCTTTGGAATCCGATGCCTACCCCACCTAACATGAATCGCCAATTTTTAAATGCTGCCATATAGCGCTGGATGGATGTTTCTTCTACTTCAATTGCACTTTCGGCAACATCTTGGGCGGCAACTGTATTAATCTCTTCGGATGGCTCATTTGGAGCTTCAAAACCTAAATCTTTGGGTTCATTTCGCACCCAGAAGTAGTACGCAGCGCCCCCGATAAGCATCAGAACAACAGGTAATCTGAATATCCAACGCCAATCTAATTGGAATATATCCAATACGACTAAAGACGTAACAAAAGCCAAAACTGATGATAGTCCAGCGGCGAGCATGAACATTCCAAATACCCATGCGCGTTCATCCTTTGCCCACCAGTTAGTTAAAACTCTACTCGCTGGAGCCCAAGCCATCGACTGGGCTAATCCATTACCGATCCAGGGCATTATTAAACCTGTAAAGCTGAGGCCAAAGCTGGCAATCCAATTGAAGCCGCAAGACAAGTAAGCACCAACACTCACCATTATACGTCCACCAAATTTGTCACCTAAGTTGCCATTAACCGCCTGACCAATGGCATAACTCCACAGTAAAGCTGTAATCAACCAACCGATGGTATCTTTCTGGAATCCAAATTCTGCTTCAATACCAGGTATGGCAAACCCCATAGTTTGTCTTCCTGTATAGAAAAACAAATAACTAAACATCGTCACAAAAAGAATTCGATACTGGGCCCGACGAAACTTCACCTGCTGATTATCCTGCTTCATAACCATTTATATGTACCTCCCATTATTTCTAATTCTTGTAACCAGTACATCTTGCAGTAATTATGACAACTAATTTGCATTCAATCGACTAGATTTATCTTTTACAAAAAGAGTCTTGGCCAAATACTCTTTGTCAGACTTCTCATCTAAAGGATCGACAAAATACCAATCAGCACGGATTTGGGGCTTGCTAACTGTAACCAATAAATATCCGTGATTTGTCAAATCGACATATTTAAAGAATTTATTCTTTGGATCATTTAGATACATTCGTTCAATAGCTTGAGCCGAATCCACAGTTGTGAAATAGTCATAATTTGGAGACGTCATGCTCGGGGTAACAAACTCTACCGCAAGAGGCCTATATTCTAAATAATCATCTTTCTTATATTTATCCATTATCCCATCTGTAATTTCAAATGCAGCTGAACTATGATTGTCTCCAGACAGGATGACGATATTCTCCAGATTATTCTCAGCTATACTTCGTAATACTTTATCCCGCTCGCATGGATAGCCTGTCCACTTGTCTTTTATTTTTGGCATTTTGATGTGAGGATGCTGTACATTCCAATGTGCCATATTTACCTGGCTTACAACTAACTTCCAGTTTTCATCACTTTGCTTTAAATTGTCCATAAACCAATTATACTGATTGTTACCCAATAATGCCCTGTCACAATTATTGAAATCAGGGTTATTCTTCTTAAGCTGTTTCGTACGCCCTTCCAGTCTTTCATCAAGCATGGTCAGCTCAGCCAGATCGCCACATTTAATGGTACGATAAACTTTTCCGGGTCTGATTGGCATCCACTCGAAATAGGCTGTGGTTGCTGCCTTTTTCCGCTTTTCCCAATCACCTTCTGTTTCAGGTTGATGATTTTGAGCACCATCAACATAACAATCATTGGCAATCTCATGGTCATCCCAAACAACAATGAAGGGATGTTTCTGATGTGCTTTTCGTAAATTTTTATCGAGTCTATATCTGGAATAGCGAAGACGATAATCATCCAATACGAGTAATTCGTGTATGGGAATAACTGTGCGTCCCGGGATTGGCTCATATGATGAACTACCATATTTTCCCGTGCCATATTCATAAAAATAATCACCAGTATGAATTACGGCATCCAAATCTTTTCGATCGGCAACCCTGGCATAACCATTGAAATAGCCATGCTCTATATTCGTACCTGTTAACAGAACAAACTTTAAGCTATCAACATTACCAACTGGCATCGTTTTCGTATTTCCAATTATTGAATTGGCGCCCAAGGCATTGAATTGATAATAATAATGGCTACCAGGTTCCAATCCAACGACATCAACCTTCACAGTATAATCCTGTATGCTGGAGGTGGTAACTACACCGGATTTTATTATCTTTTCAAACGACGAATCAGCTGATACTTTCCATTTTACGTTCACCTCTCTATCCCACTTGGGTGTCACTCTAGTCCAGATTATAACCCTGTCAGATAATGGATCTCCAGAGGCAACCCCATGATAAAAGGGCTTTAAATTTGAATCAAAGTATGTTGCATCTTCACGAGCTTCATAAGGAGTACAGGTAAAAATTGATAGCAGCAGCACACCCATAATCAACAATACTGCATAATTCGTTTTTACTCTTTTTGACATTAGAATCATCTCCATACACTTTTAATCAGTTTTAATTGCAACTCTAAAGGCTTTGGTAGCAATAGAATGTTGAAATGCAGCTTCTACATCCTGCAATTGGAATTCAGAGGAAACCAATTTTTCAAATGGATATATTTTGTGATTATTTTCTAAAAAGGTGATGCCTGTTGCCAAGTCTTCAGGAATATAATTATGCATTCCATGAATATTGAATACTCCCCTAACTATTGATTCAGGATTGATTTGAACATCGGGCTGGGTGAAAACGGATCCAACAAAGACAATGTGGCCACCGATACTTAGCAAATTCAAGCCCAGCTCAACAGATTTAGAAATACCACTCATCTCAATTATCAAATCTCCCATGTAAGCATCAGTAATATTCTTAATCTTATTTATAACATCAGCATTATCACCCTCAATCAAAATTGTCTCCGTAGCACCGAATTTAGATGCTAGAACAAGCCTGTCTTTATCAATATCAAGAGCAATGACCTTTCTTGCACCGAGGGAACTAGCCATGGCACAGGCAGTCAAGCCAAGCATTCCAGATCCTTGAATGATTACTACTTTCCCAGCACAGTCACCACCCACCCGAAAGGCTGCAGCAGTAGTAGCGGTTGCACAATTTGCTGGCCCTATAACCTTGTTGGGAAGCTGGTCAGAAATTTTTACTATAGTAGTACCTTTGGCAAGATGACAATATTCAGCATAACCACCACTCAGTGGGTGCTCATCGCTAATTTTTTCATGTCCATACTTAAAGAGATTCACACACTTTTGAGATACACCAATTTTGCAATAATGACATTCTCCACAGCTTGCGGCAATTGACCAAGTAATCCTGTCACCCAGCTTTAAATTATTACCGTAATAATCCTGTAAAACATCACCTGTAGGAAACTCTGCAATTTCACCGATAATCTCATGTCCGAGAATTGTTGGGACGGGTGTTTGTCTAAAGCCCTGGTAAGTATGCAAGTCACTGCCACAAATTGTTGCATATTTTATTTTAACCAGTAACTCTCCTTGTTTCAGATCAGGAAAATTGAATTCTTGTCTGTCCATGGGAACGCCACTCTTTGTGAAAACCATCCCGAAAGTGCTATTGCTCATTTAGATTTCTCCCGAATGAAAAGGTTAGATAGTGTTTACTCATATGAATTTTATTTCCTTTTATAGTAATCCATCCGTTTTTGTAAGGAAAAGAGAGGATTACAAGTGCACCCAGTTTCATATATACTTTATTATTAATATGTTATGTATCCATAACAAGTTATATAATGTACACGCTACAAGAAAGAATTTCATTAGTATAATTTATATCTATCCTGAGTTTAATCAATACATAAGTTTACTTATATTAAACTTTTTTAACTATAGTAATCTACTCAACAAGGGTTTTATATTTACTTCAGATCACTATCCATAGCCTACTCTAATAACATCAGCCTAATTAGTGCTTATTCGTTCTTCACTAATTCGACAGCTCGTTACTAAGTGACGTACTGCCAATTGATCGAATTATAAGTTGCGATATTCAGTCTGACACTCAGGGTTTTGGGCAATGGTTTATGCAGTTATCCTCCGCCAGATTATTAGATTTATTGTTCTGTATTTGTCCTGGTCCCATAATCCAAAATATGATCATTTGTCAATAATGGAAAACTTGGAGTTGTTACGGGGTAGGGCATGTAATCCTGCACAGCTAACATGTCAATTCGAGAAATTGATATGCTCTTAAATAAATCCATATCAATTTCTATAATCTCACTATAAGCATTTTGCAGGCTATCAACAACCGGGTTGAGGTAGGTTTCGACCAACTGTATATAATTGGAAGTTCGACTACTATCTACCATGTAGTTGCGGAGGAGTCTATCCTTTTCATATAAAGCGTTGATATGATCCTTCCACATAATTTCGACTCTTTTTACATAAGGCTCATTATCGTAATGACTTTCATATGCTTTTTGTGTTAGATAATGATCTGTTATCACATCTATAATAGCTAATTTTAATTGTTCTCCAAATTCCTGTTTCGGGATTCTGTCACTTCTGAATACCAGTGGACGTGATTTTAACAAGTCAATGAGCATCTGAACTGTCCAGGGCTTATTGTTAAGGTTAAACAATTTTTTATCTTTTAACTTTTCCAGCCCCCCCTTAATGTTGCTGTTGGAGTACTCAGATGCATTTTCAGTATGATGCATTATGCCTAAATTCATTATGTTATCATCATTCGAATCAATATATAGAGGAGCTAATGCTTTTATAAAGTCATAGAATGTATTACGCTCAAAAATAATTGATTTCCCATGCATGAGTTTTTTCTCAATTTCACGGTAATTTCTCTGAGCAATCTTTCGAGTATGATATCCAGCAACATCCTGCCACCGTCTTTCGAACTGTTGACTCGATGCAAGTGGGTTCACACTCCACCCATTCACATATAATACCAAGTAATTATCAAGATCTATTTTGATTGGACCCACGGCTTTTCCAATTTCAACTCTGCCTGAAAAGAGAACCTGCAAAACAGAATCGTGTTCAGCTTCATCCCAGGAAACTGACCGTTTCGACATAATTTCTTTAGCGTAATTTACTGATTCCTTATCCGCGTTTAGCGTATCAAGAACGGGAACAAACTCAATAAATTCCTTGGCCGATGACAGTTGATTAAAATTAGCAAAGCATATTGAATATGTTCTCCATGAATTTTCAATCGTATTTAATATTAGTGCTGTATCTAACTGTACAATTTCATAAGCCTCTTTTTTTAATAATATTTCACGCATGGCCTGTTCGCGTCGTCCTTTAAGATAAGCTTGGACATTCTTATTCATGATACTGGCATTGTTTTCTCCTGCTTCAAGTGCAAACAACTTTTCAGCAATCAAGGAGTTTAAAACAATTTTTTTATGGATATATGAGCTTCCCTTGCAGTAAGCAGGTCTTGGAGTGAATTCAGATCGAGAAATAAATTCGTTCTGAGTTATAGTTTTATCTCCAATTTTTAGTCAACAACCACCTTCTAAGAAGGTGGCATGGGAAAACCCCCATAGGGGGTAACCTCACTATTTAGATTTAGGGAATTTAAACTCACTTTGCTGTTCTTCTATCCTCTGCTCTTGTTCTTCTT
>Ga0307992_1001271_pt1 | contig 15072 bp, 14 predicted proteins | sample EllFjometagen133_FD_203162 | JGI IMG/M metagenome (GOLD analysis project Ga0307992, IMG submission 203162) | Marine microbial communities from Ellis Fjord, Antarctic Ocean - #133 | ecosystem: Environmental > Aquatic > Marine > Unclassified | place: Southern Ocean | collected 2014-10-08
AGAGTTTGCAGGCAGGTCTATTGCCGATATGTTGGGTAAAATAAAAAGTCCCTGATACTGTTTGTACCAAGGACTTAATGGTGTAGCAGGGGGGAGATTTGAACTCCCGACACCCGGCTTATGAAGACTGTAAATTGATTCTCTATACCTCATAATATTAACTACTTACTGCACTTAGTAGTTTGAGGGTATACCGAAACAGGTATACCGAGGAGGTAATTTTTAATGATCTGAACCTTCTCAATGATAATCAATTATCTACTCTAATCCGGTGTAATGTCTTCCAATTGACCATCTTCTTGGAGCTTCTTTATGATACGTTCTATAGAACAGGTAGTATCGTCGTTGGTATACACAAGGGACTTAAAATCCCTCGGCCCTTAAAGCCGTGCCGGTTCGATTCCGGCCCCGGGTACACTCGTAACACGTTAGCACACACCACTTCCCCCTTATTCCTTGATATTAACCAAAGACTATTTATTTCTAAGTATTTGAGACAAATAACGCCACCACATGCCATATTCTTTGACACTATTTTGACACAGTTTTATTCTTAGCATAACATGGTTGAAGGGTATCTATTGGTATACAAGTGTCCTTTAGATGATCCGATCGTCCTATTTACAAAGACTTCCCCCTCTGGACAGCGTGAGGAAAGGAAATAACTGCTTCCCATCTAAGGGTCATATATGAGTAGATTATTCCACTCAGCCCCCTTTGGAGTCCTTTGGAATAAATACCTGACCCTGGATACGACTTTGCTCCCAATTAACGCTGAGGGGCGTATAGAGTCATGGAGAATTGTGATTTACGATAGTATTGAACGGGGTTGTCATCAAAAAGTGAATCTGCCTGCTCTGCATACCCCAGCTCTGGTATCAGCTCAATCCCAGCATCTTCAAACAGTTTATCGTGTAATCGTTTTAAGTCCCCCTGTATGGCAACCAGGGCTTTATCTGGGTCAGCTTGCACAGAGATCATGCCCTCGACCTCACCAAGCTTCCTGGACACGTAGAGTAGAGAGGGAAGGGCGGCATTTTTCTGAAGCTGAATCATCATCGAGTTAATATCCTTTGGTATCATTTGACAACTTCATGGGGAGGCTTGATTTCTTCATCAGTCACATAATTCATAACAATCCCCAATTCTAAAATGATTCCGTTATAACCTTCTTCGCTGTAGTTACAAGTATATCCAATAGTGGACCGTCTTTTATCTTGTTCCAGAGAGGCTTCTGGTCGTCCGGGACACGCCTGTTGATTTCCTCTACTATTTCTTGCCTAATATTGATATTTCCGTCACTCTTGATTATGGGAGAATGGTCGCCCATTGTGACTTCACTATTTATGATCACTACTGAACTAATTCCGGCTACCTCTTGTCCTTTGTTTATACTTTCTACAATTCTCGGTTCAAGGCTAAATCCTCCACTCGCATCTGCTTGAATTGCTCCAAGAGCGTGGAGATGATTGAATCCATTAATTATGCTCTGTTCCTCGATGCCTTCAATTTCAGCAACTTCCTGAAATTGAACCATCTTTCCTAGACCATGCTCTTGATATGAACTATATCCATGGCATAATAATATTTCAACTGCCTCAGTTGTCGATACTGTTTTCATAATGCTCCATTCATTTTTCTGTTGCGTGGGGACGCGGCATTTCAATTCTAAACCGATGAACAATTTTTTCACTTATGTCCACTATCTCGTGCCTAATTTGTTTAGCCTTAGTAGTCATTTTTCTTGATAGCTTAGAGCGTTCTTCTGGGTCTTTTACTTTTCCACCCATCGCTTCAAAGGATTCTCTCTCTCCTATTAATCCAGATAAAGCCCACATCTCATCATTCAAAGACTTGATAGATTTATAGATTTCATCTTCTTCATTGAAGTAAAACCTCATTTCACTCAGCTTCTGCCAGGCTTTGTTATTATTATCCATCTGTTCATCCATGCTATTCCATGCAACCCTAGTAAGTTCATAGAGTCCAGTCAATATTTCCCTAATCTTCGGTAGTATTAACACTTTAACGTTTGTTGCCTGAATCTCCGCCATGCGATCTGAAATAGTATTGCTCTGTGTCGCTAACTTTCTCATGTGCCAAGCATTAAGTCCTGTAAAAATCATAATGAGAACAATTATCCCATTGAATCCAATCGACAACCAATCAATTCCATCTTCTTCGGCAATCATATCAAATATGATCGTTATCGCATCACCCATTTTTGCAACCTCCCAATCCATCTTATTTTCGGTATGCCAATTTAGGCCCGATATCCCAATATGTATCCCCATTTCTGGACGACATGACCTCTTATGACCCGCTATGAACCAGTTGAAAGATTTTGTATGTGAAGTGCCTGAAATGACAAAACCCTTACAGGTGTTAGCCTACAAGGGTTCTTGTTAACAACGGGGTAAAATAGACTATTAGTTGATGATTGGAAATTTGATTGGTTGCAGCGTAAAATATGTAGAATAATTAATCATCTTTTCATAGTTGTTTTTCGAAAAGTAGCTGTCTTCTCCCTCGAAACGGTAGCCCGTAACATTTCCATCATCGTCTATTAGTCGAATTAGCTTCGACTCCCTTACACTTTCATCCTGAAACGTGTTTTTTCTATATGTTATCGCTGGATATAGAGACCCGATTTTAAATCCATCCTTGTCAATAAACTGCATGCTCAGGGATGTAAATTCTTTGTTCCTATTCTTCATTTTAATATCCAAGCGATACTTCAACGTTCCGCTTGTATAGTTGTTGAATAAATAATCCTTAACTGGCCTATCATAAGTGTATATCATTCTTAGAGTGCTTGTGTATTCTGGTAATTCTTCACTTAATTCTACAACAGATGGTTCGTAATTAATGATGGGGATCGCTTTATTTAATAGGTAGGCAAACCCAAGAATAAGCGTGATCAATAAACCAACTACTAATGCCAATGCCGTAACTCTAAGAGACTTATTGAAATCACTCATTTTGATACTATCCCCCCACACGTGTGTTTTTCACCCTATCAGATTTAGTCCGCATATAATCAATATAGTATAAAAAAGTGGATGTATCCCCATTTCTGTCACTCAGAGTCACTCAGGACCACCTGAGATCACTTAACTGATAGGTTCTATTCTAGGTGCTATCCCCACAACTCGATATCCCTGTCGGATTCTTCAATTTGTTCATCATCTTCCAGTGGACCAAACATCTGTTCCATTCCCCACTCCTCATGAGCCCAAAGCAGATCCTCATAGAATGAAGTCTCTTGCTGTTTACGGAGGTCGTTGAACCAGCTAATATCTCTCTCTAACTCAATGAGATATTTTGCTATAAGGCTTCTAGCTTCATCCATATACGATGAAGGAAAGCTGTATCGAATGCGCATATCCTCAAGGGTAACTATAGGTAAAGCTGATCGATAAGCTTTCTCGATTAATTGAGTATAATCCTCATACTGACTCATATAGACCGCTTCTAGCTCAATCCAAAATTTCCAAATAACCATCCGTACTATAAAATTCCACGTGTCCTTACTTGATGACCGGCTATTAATTAGATCGAATGAGCCAATCATATCATAATTATTTGGACCGAGAAGTAGAGCATAATCGTCTTTAGTAAGTGGATAGAGCTCATTAAATAAAAATTGAGAGGCATGGATACACTCATGCTCAAAGGTATTATTTTGATCTTGACTAATATAAATAATTGGAATTGGATGTTTACCATGAATGATTGAAGTCATACCAGCTACTTCCTCTGCATCAGAACCTTCAAATTGTTCTGGTAATAGATCCACTCGGATTCCACAATCCGAAACTCCACGCAACGAGAAGAAGCTGTATTGGTTGATATTTAGCTTTTTCACATCCATCTCCCCAAATAGATCATTGAAACGTATCGAAGCAAGTTCATGAACTTTTTCTGGGGAGAGCAGCTGAACAGCTTTTGCTGCATTCTCTAATTTTTGTGTTGGTAGTTCAGTATATTCAGTAAATTTCTGCATGATGCTTATTCTCTTATTAATTAATGCACCTAATCGCTATATCCTTCTGTAGTGACGGAATTAAAATAATAGTCGGGTTTTTTTATCAGCCATCCTAAAAAAAGCTTCAATTCAGTTCAACGAGACTCCGCCACAGGCGCAACACTTTGAATTCAGCGCGCATTGTGCCACCCCCTTATAAGCTGAGATATCGCTGGCTGACCAACCTTTTCCGCAAAGTCTGCTGCGGAAAGTCCGTCACTAGTTGATATATCTGTGCTAGCTCCTTGCAGAAGAAGAGCCTCTACGGCTTTAATGTCGCCCCGCTTAATAGCGTTGATTAGGTTGCCGCTTGCTTTCTTGGCACGGCGGGCCTTAGCCTCAGTAGCCCTCTGAGCTTCGCGCTCAAGATTTGCTGCTGCTTTATTACGACCTTCCTCTTCTCTCTGCTGCAATTCCGCAAAGGACTTTACACCGCGCGCGTAGTATTCGTAGCTAGTAGTGTTGGCAAGCACCCAATTAAACAGCTTGTGGTCCGGATCATCTACGAGCTGAAGGGCATGAAAAAGTAATGTTGGACTGCCAAGACCGCCAACAGTTTGCTCATACAAAGCTAGGGACTTGATAAATGACGATTGGTCCTCGCCTGACAAATTTATGACCTGAGTGAGAATATCGCGTAATTGAACCGAGTGCTTTATAACACTTCTGTGAACGAAGGCACCAGGGATACTCTCAACATCTTTTGGTAATCCACGAGCTGCAACGAGCGCGTTAAGGAAGTCTTGCGGTTTCACGTGATGGCACCCTAACTAATTTTATTTCGAGCAGTTCAATGCGAACAGTGCGAATCCCGGTTAAGAATCCCTGATTATCCGTAAGCTGCTCCTCTGTTTTTAAAGCCGATGAGATCAATTGATCTGGATTTCTCATTCGGCATATATATCATGCGATAGTCGCCTATTCTATACCTCCAAAACCCTTTAAATTTCCCTGTAAGAGGTTTCATTGTATTCCCAATCACCTGCAATGGATTCTTGGTGAGAGTTGTCAGCGCCTCAAGTATTTGCCCTTGAAGTTTCCGGTCTATTTGACTCACATCTCTCTGGAAATTTTTTGTCATCCCTAACTGCCATAAATCCGGAGGACCAGCGTAATATCGGAAGCTTTCTGAAACTTTATCCGGTGAACCAGCTGCTGAGATAAATGATATTGCCTCTTGGCTATTATCAAACTTGTATGAGACCCCCTTTTCTAAATACTCTTGGATTGCTTCAGCCTGAAGCTTCTCATGCTGGTGTTCTGGCATTCTTTTTACCCCCATATTTTGGGATGGTTTATACATTTTTCAAGCATTTCAGACTTATTCGGTTTGAAGTTTAGATTACTTTCAAAGTTCCCAAGACAGTAGATTAGCAACCTCGCAGACATCTCTCTTTATTCTTCAACAAGTAATTTCTTCCAGATTATCGCTGTAATCTCTGCAGAAATATCATCTGGATGCGTAGGATACTCGACTCCCTCCGTTGGAGGAACCCAATGGCCCAGAAGATTTCGAACCCACATGCCAAATCCAAAATGCTCATTGATTAGATTTTCTTCACTGACCTGTCGCAGCTCTTCCTTTTGATTAGATGACATGGCATCCATAACAATGGACACTGCTTCTTCGATGTTTTTTGGCATCTCTATTCCCATGGTAAGTCTTTAAAACTTTTGCACAACTTAGAGCTAAAAATAAGAGAGACCTACCTGGCTTCCTAATTATGTTAAGAAACCAGACATCCTCACTGTTATGTAACGTTGAGTAAGTCTAACGATATTGGAATATGACTATTTGAGCTTATGAGGTTCCAACACCACTCTTCCTCATATTTCCTCAATAAATACTCATTGAGCGGATAAAAAGAAGATATCGATCGGATAAACACTTTCTGATATTCGTAGCGAAATAACGAAATTATCTCGCGTTTTATTATTAACTCCTCACTCTCCACATAATCCTCTCCATCTTCGAAGAGCGGGATAAATTCATCGATCATTGTTGCACGCCAATAGCACTATTAGTCCCAAAATCAGCACAGAAATCAAAATATTCAACAGCTGCTCTCTTTATTAGCGTCACTAGTGTTTGTTCCCTATCTGTTTGGGAGAGCATTTCTAGATTTGCTTCAACAATTCCCTCCCTGAACCGACCGTTATTATCGACAATTCCTTCTTTTGCCAGGATATAGGAACCGACCATAATGTCCTCACCGATCCTGAGACAAATCATAGCATCTGGTTCAGATAGCCCCTCTGGTTGATTGTACCATGCTTGACTTGCCATTTCATACTCATCTGTTGCATTCAACTCACCGTAATTAATTAAAAACGTCTGCAACCTACCATTCCCACTCGTGAAATGCGCTGGCATTGGTCGCTCTGAGCTCAGAACTAGTTTAATTATGAATGAAATTGAATTATAGTTCAAATCTATGCCTCTTCAATGCACTACAGACTTATGGGGACGGTTCAATGTTACCCCGAATCATCGTAGCCAAATCCTTATTAATTCCCTGAGTGAATTGTTGTAATGCATGACTATACTTCTTTAAGGATTTCTGTAGTATGGCAACACCTGCATCGTCATGCATATCATCACCTAACAGTCGGCACGGGAGGCAGAGGGAGAAGCAATTCAAATCATATTCATCGTATAGCCATGCTTCATCCTCATCGCCATTCTTTATAGTCACTGGTGAATCAACAAAAGTCTTTAGATATTGTTTTAAATGTCGTTTCTTACGAAACTGAAGAATTGATTGAGTGTTCCCCTTCTCAACAAAATAGTTCTCAATTGTATGATGGCATAATCGATATCCTTCTTCGGTGATATCAAGCACAATGACCATCTCCAGAGAATCAAAAACACCTTCTTTTTGTAGGAGTTCTATGGTCTGAACAGCACCTTTGCTAGCGTGTTCCTCATCACCAGTAAAGCTTACTAGAACCTGCGCTGGAAGAAGGGAATTGATCATTGCTTCGACTAGTACAGCATTGCATACTGAATTATCAAAGGTTCCTTGAAGCTCTGCATCTTTCAATGATGCAAAATTTTCACTATAAAGAGAATCAATATGGCATGACACGAGCATGTTCGGCGCATTAGCGTGAAAATCTTGATGACGATAGACCTTTGCAAGTAGCATATCGCCAAAGATTTCGTAATCTGAATCTGTCAAAATGCCCATAATCAAATCTAAACGGTCAGTACGAATAAATTTTTGACCATCATCAGAAGATGGCACTGTGAGTTGAAATATCCTTTTAGTAATCATCTTTTTTACTTGGCTAACTCTTTTTCCAATGTCGGCAAAGTTTTTCTATTCGACCATTTTGTTTAACAGTGTCAGCTACGTTTTCTATACGTAAAGGATCTATAAATCCATTTCTTCAAGATACCGGTAAGGATCAGGATAATTATACCCGATAGGTATGGAATCAATCGATTCCATGAAATGCTTCCGGGCAAGTTCAATTTCCTCGAGTGCTAAAAAGCATGCTCCAAGATTACACAGCATGATGGCAAATGATGGATCGGATTTTAGTATGGACTTTGTTTTTATTAGGAATGGTGCAAGTATAACAAGAACCTTCTCTCCATCTTCTATACGTTCTTCAACACAGTCTTTATCCTTATGCACCTCGTTATTCACCTCTTCGATTCGCAAGCTTAGCGCTTTTTTGTAGCATTCGATTGCCCTTCGATGATTCCCGATTTTTCGATACGTTATACCTAAACTATTGTACGGCTCCATGAGTGTTGAATCTAAGCCAATGGCCTTTTCAAGTGAATCGATTGCCTTGTCAAAGTTTCCCAAGAGTTGTTCAGCAATCCCCAATCCTAAAAATATACACGCTTCATTCTGATTCAGGATTGAGGCATTTTCGAGAAATCGTACTGCTTGCGGTAAATTGTTGAGAGCCCTGCAACAATGACCTGCAAGGAAATGGAGATTCCAGTCGTTAGGAGAGGAATTAATGAGGGATTCAAAGATTGACAACGCCTCCGAATACCTCTGTTGCTTCAATAGATCAATTGCTACTTCTTTTTGGCTTTCCATTCTCTGACCCCATTATTTCAAGGATAACCTACTCGGAGCATCCCCTTTAGATTCATTTTAGTCCATAATACCCGGTAACAGCATATTGAATGGTCCGCAATAGATCTAATTCCTCAGGAATTGCATTCTTCGACATGACACCTTGCGAATGAATTTTCTTCTTTATTTGGGCAACAAATTCATCAATAGAAATAACCTTTCCCCCTGCCACCTTTGTCCGAGATGAAGTTATCAATATTGCGATGTGTTCTATTGGTGTGTTTTTACTAACCCAGGGAAAGACTTCTGTTGGTATATATTTTTTACCTGCGCTAAACTTCTTTTTAAAACGATCTTCACGTTTAGCCCAAGAATGAGCATCCAGAGAAGGTTCTAAGTGAATTAATCGTGTTGTCTCGGGATGGTAGGCTACAATATCCAATTCACCTTCCCAACCACCGTGTGTGAGTCGTCCAACCCGTACATTGCTTCGTACGATATACCCCTGCCATTCGTAATACTGTGATATTAGTTTTTCTAGGTGGTTCATCGGTAAATCTCATTCATTTTTGTAGCTCCCATTTACCCAACGACAACTTTCCTGGTCTTTCTCTTGATAACTCCTTACCCTTTTGAAGGTAAAATCTCAGTATTCTCCAAAAACTGCAGCCAGTTCATCGTTTGCCAGAATATTCGCCATTCTTCACGATAGAGGGCATCTCCCCGTGACTCTTTATCCGTTTCAATCCGAGTTAGCGAAATCAATTGAGATCCATCCTTGCTCCCCAGTGCTGATACAGGTGCTGAGATAAGATGCGTGATAAATTTCTTTTGAATTAACTCAGCAAATGAATGATCTGTGTCCTCAGAATCTGACAAGGGAATGCCTGATACATCTTCATTGGTTCTGATGATATCCAGTGCATCCTCAATTTCCTGGGGTATCCGCCTTCTGTTTTTTGAAGTCACAAATAGGGCTGACAAGGAAAATGCGAATTTTTGCCATTGCTCAGGAGCTGGTTTGACCAAATAGTGCAGAAATAACTTAATCGCATTGTAATTAATCGATTCTGCCTGAAGATCAACAACACCCGATTGATTCAGGATTCTGGATAGATCGCTCAGATTTGCACCAGAGAAGAGATTCTGCCCATATACTGATTCCTGATATTCATCCAGATCATACCACGTCAAGGTCCACACATGCAATCCCTTAGCCGACATTATGGCATGACGTTTCTCTATGTCACCCGGCATCGCCGATTCATCACTACCCGGCGAAACATGATAACGATACCCATCTAAAAATAGAGCTGTTGGTTCGCCTGGGTTACCCGGTTCAGGCCAAAAGACCAGGTCTGGTCGGCTCTGTCTTGAGATCCCCATTGCAGCATCAAAGTCTACCTGTGGTTCAACCTTCCACTCGAGCCCCTTGACCTTCAGAAGACCACCTGGTTTACCTTTGATGGCAATATCTTCCCATTGCCATGACTCTGTCGCCAATGCATGTTCCTTCAAGAGGTCGACAAACCGTTCCTCTAATTCACTCTCCAGCACATTCACAATACTGATTTTCGAAAGGTTGACAATCTTCTCGAGACTATCCTTGGATGCCAGTATCTCCTCCAGCATTCTGACAGCTCGATTACGACTAATATTTTCGATCTGGAATTGATGCTTATAAGCATAAATACATCGGTAGCATCCATCTAGGTGGTCATCTTGATTACACTTGCAGGTTGTCAGAGTCTCATATGCCAACTCCATAGCTTTGATCAGACCGCCGGAGAACACGACGTCTTTGAGATACCCTGTTCCACCAGGTACCGTATCACAGATCACTAGATAGCGTCTAAATGCTCCTGTTTCGTCTTCCAGGGGTTCAGACTGCTCCTTAATCAACAAATGACCAGGATTGCCTTTAAATAACTTCTTGAAGCCCAATTCGAGTGCGCATTTGAACGAATGTAGTTTCTCAGGAACCGCAAAAGCTGAAACTGGCAATAAGATCCTGATTGCTTCAGATTGAAGTTGGCGATAAAGGAAAGTACTACTCCACTTCACATCCTTGGCTTTTTTGCCATAATGCCGACAATGCCTACGATGGGGTGTCGGTTTATCCGGATCATTGGATTGATTGACAATGCCACAATCAGGGCAGATAATAAATCCTGCATATGGAACCTCTGCCCCAGCAATGAGCATTTTCTGACCGATAGGATCATTCACTCCAAAATTCACTTCGCTGAGCGTTACATGCTTAATGAACTCGAATCCAAAGACTTTATTCGGAGCGTAAAAGCCACCGACCAAATCTTTTTCTTTAAACCCAATGTAGTCATGAACCTGATACGATTTCCGATCACGTTCATCTGACTCATCCGTGGCTAAGCTCTTGATGTGAGAAACTTTTGAACCCACAGCTTTTAATCGAAGAACATCATGTTTTTGACCACTATCCTTCCACATTGGACTCTTGCATTGGGGACAATTATTGGCCCTGTCACCCGGTTGTATCAATTCCATATATGCACAAGTGTCACAGAAGCGCCATTCTTTAATATTGGAATTTTCTAGTCCACCTGTTTCGATGAGATCAATTTCAACCTTGCGACCTTCTCCATAAAAAGTATTCAAGGGAGCAAACTCTCTAATAGCAGTTGCCGCTCCTCTGCGATACTCATGAACTTCGTACTCATTAGTGATGTTGCCATGACCATCATCTACTTCGATCCCAGTAATGATCGAGGTGAGTTTAACCCCTTCTTCGGGGAAAGCATAATTGGGCAAAACGCCCCAATTGGTAAGTACATTCAAGGGGTAAGCTCCCCAGTAAAGCTCAGTTCGCTGTTTTCTAAGAACTTTTATCTCTCTCGTGCAGCGCTCAATTTCCTCAGTTGGTTCGTCGTATTTATTAGGGTTCTTTTCTATTTTTTGTTTCTCGCGAATTACTCCATCAATGGTTCTTTTTAATTCTTCAGCCTCTTTGGCAACAACTGTGAATACTTCATTCATTTTGAAAACGACCTGGTCACTTTGAGCGAATTCTTTGATAATAACTTTATTGTCATCGGAAATATCACCTTGTGAAAAGAGATCCAGATATTCTTTAATCAGTGTTGCCTTATGCTGCTTGTAGTATTCATAAAAACTATTGGGAAAGCCTTTCTGCTTCCCAGTTGTTTTAATGATGAAAGACATTTTATTGGGTAGGTCACCTGGTTGTGCAGTTCCCGCCCATTCATCCATACAGTAAGCTGTGAAATGGCGAGTCAACATTTCAGGTGCATTCAAATAGCAACCAGGGGTATAAATCACCCCCGAGATCATTTCTTGGGGGTCTTCGTAAAAGTATAAGTCATGAGGTTTGGCATTGGCCATCGCTAGGACCAAGGCATTTCCTGTCTCTCTACCGGCCCTTCCTATGCGTTGGAGATAATTTGTAGTGCTAGGTGGAATTGAACAGACCATCGTCGCGGAGAGATCACCTACATCAATACCCATTTCCATAGTTGGAGTACATGTAATCAAGTTGGGAGCGTTAGCTGCCCCTCCTGATTTAAACAATGACTCAACTTCTTCCCGCTTTGCCCGATTGAGAATAGAGGAATGCTCCTGGGAAAAAATCCTTTGAATGCGACCTGACTTGTAAATTTTCTGATAGTATGCCCCACGTGGATTTTGATCGAGTTCGTATGTACTGTCCTTGCTGCGAAATGCAAGTGATGGCATATCTTGCCAGAGGGAATGATCTAAGGAGCGAATAGCTACCTGACTCCCATCATTAGGAGAATGAAGCAGGGTAACTGATTTCGATACGACCAAAATATCAGGATTTATTGCATAAACCTCAGCATGCCCTTTTGCAGATTTAAAAGTTCGTAACACATCTAGACCACAGAGTGCCGAAATTACACGATTGTATAAATCATTTGTGACCACCTGATCCAAGCTGTCATTGAGGCAGCGTTTCGCCCAATCCAGGTACCAATTCACCCGACCTTGAGTTGTCGGATAATTGTCAAATATGGGGGCATTCGGTTTGTCTGTTAAAAACTTAGGAAGTCGAATATTACCACCAAAGGGTGACATATATGGGTTCTTATATTTCATCAGCATATATCGATTTTCATTTTCGATATAGCTTTTCACCATGGGGTGATAGATACCACCTCGTTCCACAAGCCGTGAGAGCAATCCGAGTATAAATTGTCTAACTTTTCCAACATTAACGGAACGGAGTTGACTGATCTCATTTTTTAGTGATTCAGAGATATCCTCCACCAGGTTATCTATTACTGCAGGCTTGATATAGATAGTTGAGCACTTCGACTTTGCTAAGGTTCGTCCAAGTCGCTGGTTGAGCCCGTACTCGAGAGTTATCTCCCAGGATATCCGTTTCTGGAGAATGGTGAATAATTCTTTCCCAAGCTCTGATTTCCGCTGATGGGATATCACCGGGTCGTTATAGTCTCTATTCTGATGAATGTCCATCAAATCTGGTGGTAGAAAAGTAGCAATAAACACTTCTTTGCTGGGCAGTTCGGTCAACCAGTAATTGAAGAATTTTTCAGTATAATCAGTGAATTCTATTTCACCTGAAGGGTCATGCTCTATGACAGCCTGAATGGCTGTACGCAGTCCAAAGCGGTAGGTCCTATTGGCAAAAAAACTGGCTCGATGGCTGGCATCCTGCACAGAATCGGTGAAGGCCAGGAGCTTCTTATCCGTGTTGAATCCTGATTGGTATAGATGTGAAATAGACACGGATGACAGACTAGCTGCCTGTGAACCCACGATACCTAAAGAAAAATTTGTATCGCAGGCTGGACAATGCCTCATATCTCTGGGTGTCTTACCTTTAGAAGCGCGTTGATGTGCTATTACCGCTACACCCCGTTCGTTGCATACGAGACAACGTTCATCATGAGAAAAGATCAAACACTTTGGACAGACATAATCATGAATGAGTTCATCTGGGTTGGAACCGGGAAAAAGATATAGTGCTTTTTTACTACGGTCTTCAATGACTGCACGACCAATTTCTCCCGTATCATCTGATAATCGAGAATCATCTGCCCGCTTTAAGGTCACCCATCCGGCATAGCCACATTCCCGGCAATTCACCATGGGAAGTCCCTTTGGTTCGCTGCTTTTAGGAACCTCATCACGCCAGAAGAATTGAGGCCTATCACTCATCTGCCGCATCAAGCGTCGAATTTCTCGAATCCAGATCTGAATTTGAACACTTGATAGAGGAACTACTCGACCGTTATCTTGGAACTTGGAATAGCTTAATAAGGCCAAAAATGAAGTTAGTAAATCCTCTTGATCATCGGCTTTCAGTTTGCTGAATTCTGAATCAGTTTTTGCCAATTTTTCTATGAAAGGAGCGTAATCCATGACCTGATTATCTAGGACCTCAAACACGGTTCGAGTGAACTTGTGATTAAGAACCCGCTGACCCACATTGATTGAGTCATCATTTGAGGACGCAAACCAGAGTTTGATTTGCCGTTGGATGTAACTTGGGATATCATCCGAGTCCCGGATCTCCATCTGATCAAAAACTGAGGGTAAAGATTTGCTAATGGGAGTCTTGGGGAAGAATTCAGATGCAGATAATCGATCTTCAAGTATCACACTATCTTTTGGAATAGGAGTCCCGAAAATGTTTTGGGCAAAGCCGACCAGATCTGACAATGCCTCGGCATCATTGTTGGAGAGCGTCGCAGATGTGCCAACTGGTGTGATGGCATCTTCTGGTGCTTTGAGTTTGGCTCTCAATCTTCTTAATAAGCAGGCAACATCTCCCCCTTGAACACCATCATAGGTGTGAAGCTCATCTAAGACGATATAGCGTAGGGATTCAGGTGCGTTGTCTTTCCAGAGGGCTTGATCCTCCGGACGTAGTAAGAGGTAGTCCAGCATCTTGTAATTGGTGAGTAATATGTCTGGCGGATTTTTCTGCAAAGTGTCCTTGTCAGTGATGACAAAATCCGGACCCATAGTTTTCGTTGCACCTTTACCCCCAACATACATACCAACTGTGGTTTTTCCTCGGAGCTGCTTATGATTAAAGATAAGCTTGGCGATTCTGCGAGCCTGGTCAAAGGCCAGGGCATTCATAGGATATAGGATCAGTGCCTTGATACCTGGTTTGCTCTGGTTGCGGGCTACATGGTCCAAAATTGGGAATAAGAAGCACTCTGTTTTGCCAGATCCTGTCCCGGTTGTGATCAGTGTAGGTTCAGGAATATGGTTAGCTTTTGAGCTGAGTCGGTCAAAGGCCAACGACTGATGCTTATAGGGGGTAAAATCTGGAGTTATATCAAGTGGGATGGTCTGAGAAGGATCCTGTTTCCTAAAAGGGAGCTTGATATTGAGGAAGGCACCCTTGAACATGCCTTTCTGCTTGTCATTAAGAAATGATTCCAAAGCCTCTGCTAGATTCCGATCTTGAAAAGAAAACGTTGTATCCAGGTAATCTAGGAGCGTTTCTTTGAGCTCTTTTGCAACAAGGTTTGGGATCATGATGTACCTAGCCGCTTTTCGAATTCTGCCCATGAAGATCGGTAATCTGCTAGACGGTCGCGACGCTCAAACGGAGCTTGGTAAATGATTGTTCGATCGACGGGATCACCTGGTGTTTTGTCTTCTGTGATTGTTTGTATCACTGTACCTGTTTCCATATGTCTAATTTTATTCCATTCGGAACGACTGAGGCCAAAAGAGGTCAACCCACGATTGGTTGTAAAAACAATTTTTCCATTTAAATCATAATAAGTTTCAATTTCATATTGTTTCATAACAGGGCAATTAACACTATAGGTTGATGATAATTCGGGTAAACTCAAATCAAGTGACATGGCGACTAAAACGTCAATTTCTAACAATGCCCATCTTCGTTCAAAATCATTTCTTAATGGGGATTTTTCATGATCCCAAACAGAATCTAGGTAATCCCAGCTTGACAATCGATCGTCATTTAAAGACCACTGA